>Ga0209137_1000377_pt1 | contig 48640 bp, 44 predicted proteins | sample SaaInl5LU_22_DNA_FD_184642 | JGI IMG/M metagenome (GOLD analysis project Ga0209137, IMG submission 184642) | Marine microbial communities from expanding oxygen minimum zones in the Saanich Inlet - ESP_105LU_22_DNA (SPAdes) (version 2) | ecosystem: Environmental > Aquatic > Marine > Intertidal... | reverse complement strand
TTTCAGCATCGTCCATCGCAACGAGCTCGACCACTGCCGCGTGCAATTGGTTCTCATCTCGTGAAGGCGCAGTACAGCCTTCTAAATAACTTACGTACGAACCCTCATCTGCAATAACGAGTGTGCGTTCAAACTGCCCGGTATTTGCCTCATTAATTCGGAAATAAGTGCTCAATTCCATAGGGCAACGCACTCCTTTCGGAATGTAACAGAACGACCCGTCTGTAAATACGGCACTGTTCAAGGCAGCATAGAAGTTGTCGCGCTTTGGCACTACTGTCCCTAAATGCTTGCGTACTAGTTCCGGATGTTCCTGAATGGCTTCACTCATGGAACAGAAAATAATACCTTTTTCACCGAGAGTTTTCTTAAAAGTGGTGGCTACAGAAACAGAATCTACAACCACATCCATGGCAACGCCTGATAGAAGTTTTTGCTCGTCGAGGCTTATTCCTAAACGTTCAAACGTGCGTAACAATTCTGGATCTACCTCATCGAGGCTGCCCAATTCCTTTTTCTGCTTTGGTGCACTGTAATATGAAACGGCCTGGAAATCTGGCTTGGTGTAGGTGACATTCGACCATTCCGGCTCTTCCATCTCCAACCAAGTTTTGTAGGCGTCTAAACGCCAATCCAACATCCATTGGGGTTCGTTTTTCTTCTCACTGATCAATCGTATCACATCCTCATTGAGTCCAGGAGGCACCGTATCGCTCTCGATATCTGTGGTGAACCCGTACTTATAGTCGGTTGCGGTGATTTCATCTAGGATTTCGTCGCTCATAATAGGGGGTTAAACGGCGAAGCTTTCTCCACACCCGCAGGTGCGTGTCGCATTAGGGTTATTAAAACTGAATCCTTTTCCATTGAGGCCTCCACTGTATTCCAAAGTGGTGCCAATAAGGTAAAGGAGTGACTTTTTCTCTACCACAACTTTGACGCCGTTATCCTCATAGAGTTCTGCATTTTCCGGCATTTCTGGGGTAAAATCCATTTTATATGAGAGCCCGGAACAACCGCCACTTTCCACGCCTACACTGATGTAGGTCTTGTCCAATTGCTTGCCTTCCTCCTGCATTAAAGCAGCAAGTTTTGACTTTGCAGTATTTGATACTTTTACCATATTATTTAGAAACATTCTAAAGATGCGCGACAAAGTTACGTAATACGCGGCTTTTTTCTTGTGTTCTCACCAATGAACACAATAACTTTGCTACATGTTCGATGAAAAAAACCCACAGCGTACGCCCATCAGTGATTTGGGCGAGTTTGGCCTCATAGGTCATTTAACGCAAGCCACTAAATTGAAACACGCCCATACCGCATTAGGAGTGGGAGATGATGCCGCACTTATAGACGTAGGTACGCACTACCAGGCGGTTTCTACCGATCTTCTCGTGGAAGGAGTTCACTTTGATTTGAGCTACATGCCGTTAAAACATTTGGGCTATAAAAGTGTGATTGTCAATCTCAGCGACATTTACGCGATGAATGGAACGCCGGAACACATCACTGTTGGTTTGGCTGTTTCAAACCGATTTCCTGTTGAAGCGTTGGAAGAAATTTACGAGGGTATTCATTTGGCTTGTGAACGGTACAATGTGGATTTAGTCGGTGGTGATACTACGGCATCGCAATCGGGATTGATGATTTCGGTAACGGCAGTGGGTCGGGTCGAAAAGGACCGAGTTGCGAAACGCAGCGGCGCAAAAAATAACGACCTCATTGTTGTAAGCGGTGATTTAGGAGGTGCCTACATGGGACTTCAAATTTTAGAACGCGAGAAGCAGGTCTACTTAGAGAATCCTGATATGCAGCCGGAATTGGGTGGACACGAATATATTTTGGAACGCCAATTAAAACCTGAAGCGCGCAAAGACATCATTGAAATCCTGAAAGCATTGGACATTCAGCCGACCTCAATGATTGATATTTCCGATGGACTCAGTTCGGAAACCATCCATTTGGCCAACGCAAGTGCGATGCAATACAACCTTTACGAGAGTAAAATTCCAATCGATCCTTCCATCTACGCGCTTTGTGAAGAGTTTAATTTGAATACCACAACAGTAGCATTGAACGGAGGAGAAGACTATGAACTACTCTTTACCGTACCGATCGAAGATCACGATAAGGTTAAGACAAACCCGAATCTTACTGTAGTTGGTTTTGTTAAGGAAGGAACGGGCGCAAATCTTATCACTCGCGACGATAAAGTCATTGCTTTGAAGGCGCAGGGATTCAATCACCACCAAGAATAGTAGTGGTGTTTTAGTAAATGGCGCGCTAAATATCGCTCTTGACGGCCAAAACTTGAGTAGTCTGTGTCGATTGGTACTTTCTTAGTAATCGTTTGATTATCAAAGGCAAAAAAAGGTAACTTACTAGTCCAAACCAACCTAGTTACCTTATCATGGAAGAAAAAATCTTCAACAACCTGTTGCACGGGTACCCCTTCTATTTTCCATTTTGGAGGGAGCCTTTAGACGAGCAGTGCACCTTTACAGAAGCACTTGCCGCTAAAAATCTTCAAAAATTACCTGGATTTCAGTATTGTACTGAAGAACAAGGGGAGGTCATTTATAAAAGAGTGAAACACCTTTTTGCTGTTTATGCAGCTGGTGATCGTTCCCACGTGCAGTGGGACGAATCCAAACAAGTGGTGCGCGCTTTTCCTAATACTTACAGAGAAATCATGGGACTTACTAAGCCTCAGCGCAGCTGGTTGCCTAAACTTATTTAGTGCGCGTTGATTGGAAATACGCGGTCCCACTGATCGGATGAAAACCACGCTTGGCGACCGTCACTGAGGCCTATATAAAACCAATCCTCTGTCGCCCGCACTAGGCGGCCGGCGCTTCCTTCGCTCAACAGTAAAATCCTTGTGCCATTGGCATCGGGTGCACTGTAGCCGTAACTGTTATTGCTGACCACAATAACCTTATCGCTCTGGGGCATGCTGGTTTGTGCGGTGAGTACGAGCACCAGCCCTATGCTGCTTAGGGCAAGTGGCGCGCGCCAACTCCATGCCGGAGCTTTAAACTTCCGGAGCACGAGCAGGAGGAGAGCGGCTATTAAGAAAAGTCCAGCAAGCAAGCCCCAATGTTCAGGTGCAAGAACTTCTCTGAATTGTGATCCAATCCAGTGAAGCAATGGATCGTTCGGAGCGGGTAAGGCATCGGTAAGTCGCGTGTTGAGCCATTGAAGGTTATGAATGGTTTCCTCATTTCCAGGTTCAAACAAAAGAGACCGTTCAAACCACAATCGTGCCTCTCCGAACTCACCAAGTCTTGTGTAGCAATTCCCAATGTTGTAGTACAATGCCGGGTCGGAATGACCTTGTTCGGCTAAGGATTCAAAAAGTGTGCGTGCCGACTCAAATTGGCCGTCGGCATACAATGTGCTGGCACTATCACTTAACGTGTTTACAGTTGCTCCCATAGTGCATTAAATTCGTTCAACCATTCGTCATTCGAGACCATCGTGTTCGGCGCATAAAGTGCCAATTGTAACTGTTCAACTAGTGCATTTATGCGACTGCCTGAGGCAGTACCAAAGGCTTCGTTTAAAACGGTCAAACTGATGTTTTCTTTGGCAATTCCTTTGCGGACCAGCGCTTCTTCGAGGGCGTTTAACATTTTACCAACCGCCTCGGGGTCGTTCGTTTTCCATGCCGTATTGATTGCTTTTTTCAGCGCAGCATGCATCGCTTCTGGAGATGCGCTCCTTGACTTTATAGAAACGAGCTGAAGCAACCATCCCAATACTACACCGCCCAGTAACACCCAAATCCAAAGCAGTGATTTCCCGTGTTCTGTAGTGCTCTCATCCACTTCTTGTAGGTACCGGATGTCGCTATCTATAGTATTAACTTCCCGTTGAATTTTTAGCGAGGCACCGTCATTGTTAGGTTCGGCCTCTACTAATGCATCGCCGGTTACGGTAAGGGTGGTTTCTTCGAGCGTAATGGTTTCGTAAGCCTCTTTCTTCGTGTTAAAAAAGGTCCATTCCATCTGAGGCAGGATGAACTGACCTTTAAACTGAGGCACCAACAAATATTCAAATTCCTTAAACCCACGAACCCCCCGTTCGCTGTAGCGAATCTTTTCATTGAATTTTGGATCATAAAGATCGAAGCCCTGCGGCGGAATCAACTCAGGGACACTGATTGTATTGAAATTCCCTGCGCCCTCAATGCGCAGTTTTAGCGTAATGGATTCGTCTCCGTTGACCGAAGTCCGGCTTACTTCACGAACCAATTTCAATTCACCCACAGCCCCCGAAAATCCGCTGGGTTGTGGCGTAGGAAGTGGTTTGATTTTTACTGCTGGAATTTTGGCGGTGGCAACTTCTTGTTCCCAGCGCATAAGCGGCATATTAAAGAAATCACGTTGGCCGGTTGGCTTCTGAACGGTGCCCGTGATCTTGAGCTCTTGACCGCCTAATGTTCCTGGTTTGTTGGGTATGATTAATCGTTTGTCAAAGTCTAAAACAGTCGCAATTTTACCTCCTATGCGTTCTCTTCTAGACTGCTGTTCAAACTCTAATTGTTGTTGCAATACGTTTTCAAAATTGGGCGCTTGAAGCATATTTAAATCCCGGACCTGCTCAAAGAGTGTAGCGGAAAACAATAAAACGATGGGTTCACCAACATAGACGGCCTTTTTTGAACTCAATATATCAACTTCAAAGCCTGCGGATTTTGGGACCGATTGTGAGCGTTCCTTTCTCACACCTGCCTTAACCTCAATAGTTAACCTATTGCTCTGAAATTCCTTGCCTTTTATTTTGAGCGTGGCCGGGTCAATGGTAAAGGTTCCTTCTTCTTGTGCAACCAACTGGTAGGTAAGCTCCCGTGAGAAACTCATGGACCCATTGATGATTTGTGTCTGTTGCGAACTGTACGGGCCGCTGACCACGATAAAGTGCTCAAAACTGGGTGGAATGAGGTCGCCGCCACGTGCGTTGCAACTAAAGGTAACCCGAAACGGTTCGTCCAGGCCGACCGAAGTCCTAGAACTCCGCGCGGTCAGCTGTACTTCTTGGGCGACGAGGCTCGTTGCCAGAAATATAAAGGCCCAAAGCCAATAGTATTTACCAATCTTTTTCTCCACTCTTTTTCTTTCCTTTCGCTTTTTTAGCGGTCATTTTTTCTGCCGTTTTCTCTTCCGCACGTTGTACCGCTTCCAGCAAACCTTTGATCTGCTCTGGGGTCATCTTAGCCTTAGCTTCACCACCCTCTTTCGGCTCATTTTTTTCACTACCACCGTCTTCATCCTTCGGTTCGCCTTGGTCGTTTTGTTGCTCGTCTTGCGGGTCACCCTGATCGCTCTCGCCTTGTTGGTCGTCTTGTGGTTCGTCCTTCTTACTTTCGTCGTCCTCAGGGTTCTCTTCCTGCTTTTGGTCTTGATCGTTTTTAGGATCTTCTTTATCCTCTTTCTCTTCTTGTTCCTGGTCTTGCTCCTCCTCCTGCTCCTCCTGGTTTTCCTGCTGCTGTTGCTGTTGTTTTAGTTTTTCCAAAGCGCGATTGAGGTTATACATTGCATCGTTTTGCAATGGATTTTTACGCAAGCTTTCTGCATAGGCACCCACAGCTTCTTGGTATTTTTCAGCAGCCATGAAGGCGTTACCAGCATTGTACAACGCATTACTTTTCGTCCCAGGGTCTTCGGTATTTTGGGCCGATTTTAACAATACACTTGCCGCCTGCTCTGCTTCGCCCGCAGCCATTAAAGTACTGCCTAAATTGTACAATGGCTCGAAGGCATCTGGTTCAGCGGTAGCGGCTTCTGCAAAGGCTTGCGCAGCACCACTGAGATCACCTGCTTCAAATTTCTCATTTCCCTCTCGTATACGCTTCCCGTAATCGTGTTTAGTCCAATCTTCTGTATTTCCCACCACCAAGCTATCTGCCTCCTGTGCATGCATTGCGGGACTATATACCAGAACGAACACAACCAACAAGCTTGCTTTCACGCGCCTTCCCGTGTGCGCGGGTAGCAAAAGATAGAGTGCTAGAAAGAATAGCGCAGGGAAGAGGAACCATTGGAATTGGCTCTCGTAATTTAATGCGACCTCCTCATTGATATCAGCCTTATCTCCACCCGCAATAAAATCCTGGATGGCCTTTAAAGTTGATTCAGTATTGTTTCCATCTATGACTCTTGCATCCAACGAACTTCCAATACTGCTGAGTTTTTCTATATCGCGTTTGGTGATGACGACCTCCCCGTTTTTATCCTTCTTGAAAGTTGTGCCGCGGGAAGTGCGGCTTATGGGGATGGGGCCACCAGAGGTGGTGCCGAGGGCAACGAGCATGGTTTGAACAGGCAGTGCGGGGTCCGCACTTCCCGCGGTCAAATCTTCATGATCTTCTCCGTCCGTAAGTACGATAACGAACCGTCCGGCAGGAGAGGCGGGATTGAAATAATCGGTGGCATACGCTAATGCGGCTGCGAGGTTCGTTCCTTGCGACGGCACGGCATCTGGACTTGCGGCACGTAAGGCCATTTTCGCGGCGGCATAATCCGTAGTAATAGGAAGGGCGGGGTAGGCGCTGCCGGCATAGGCGATGATGCCCACGCGGTCGCCGCCTAATTGGTCCACAGTTCTGGAAATAAGGAGCTTGGCTTTTTCTAAACGCGAAGGCGTAAGGTCTTCTGCGAGCATGGAGCGGCTAACATCGAGCGCAAATACTACATCGGCACCTTGGCGCTTTACTTGCGTCGTCTGTCCGCTCATTTGCAGGTTCGCCAAACTGATGCATAGGAAGGCCACTGCCACTGCCAAGAAGGTATAACGGGTATAAAAACGCGCTTTACTCAAAGCTGCTGAAGCGTGTTGTGAACGGTCACTTAAACCTAATATGCGCCAGACTTTGTGACGCCAGCGCTGGAAGAATACGGCTGAAATTATCACCACTAGAAGCAGGAGCGGTGCGGCATAGAGCCATTCAGTATGTTGCCATTTAAACTCCATTAGAAGGCGGTTTTTAAAAGCACAAAATTCAACAATAACTCAAGCGCAATACAGGCTAAGGCCAAATAGAGAAATATGGAGAAGTGTTCGGTGTAGCGGTAAAATTCAAAGCCTTCAATCTCGCTTTTTTCCAACTGATCAATGCTGTTGTAAATCTGCGCCAAGCGCTCGTTATCGGTGGCACGGAAGTATTGTCCTCCAGTGATATCAGCAATACGCTTGAGTAAGTCCTCGTCAATAGTTACGGGTCTGGGTTGGTAAATTAAATTCCCTCGCGGGTCTTTCATGACAGGTGTTGAGGCCATTCCATTGGTTCCCAGCCCTATGGTGTAGACTTTGATGTTTAGACTGGCGGCTAATTCAGCGGCTTGCACCGGATCTACCAATCCGCCGTTGTTCTCACCATCGGTGAGTAGAATAATGACCTTGCTCTTTGCGGTGCTCTCCACCAATCGGTTTACTGCGGTACTTAATCCCATACCAATAGCTGTACCTCCTTCAAGCATTTCATGATGAAGAGTGCTTATTTGTTGGCTGAGCAAACTTTGATCCGTTGTCAATGGTACAGGGCTGTACGCTTCTCCTGCATAAATGACAAGACCAAGGCGGTCCATAGTACGTTGCGCCACAAAATCTGTCGCAACCGTTTTAAGGGCCTCTAAACGATTGGGCTTAAGGTCGCGCGCCAGCATGGAGGTACTTATATCCAGCGCCATCATTAGGTCAATTCCCAGGTTTTGGCTAGGCTGCTGAAACATTTGACTGCTTTGTGGGCGTGCTAATGCGGTGAAAACAAAGGCCAATGCCAACCAACTGAGTCCGCTGCTTGCTGCGCGAACGGTGCCCAGAGAACTGGCCGGCAGCTGCTGGTTAGAGCTGAAGGTGTAGGCATTGAAGCGGCTTCTGCGCCTGAGGTAGAGTCCTATCCAACCCAGCGGGAGGACAAGCAGACCCAAGAGCCATAGCGGTTGTGCAAAATCCCAATTAAACATCTTGCACTGGTTTAAAATCCATAATGAGCGCGGTTGCTTTGTCTAGACAATCGCGGTGTACCGCAACGTCCCAGCTTCCCTTCGCGAATTTCACATAGTCCGCTCGTGTTAGGATAAACTGGTAGGATTCAATCTGCGCCGCAGTCCATTTTTGATCGAGCATAAGCACGCTTTCCGAAGTTGTTTGCTCCGCCAAAGGCAGGCCTGTACGGTGGGTTAAATAAGTGCGGACGACGTCGCCTAATGCCACATAAAATCCTTTCATATCACGTTCCCACAAGGCATCAGCGCGAAGGGCTTTGATAGCCTGCATCGCCTCTTGGTAATAATCTCGTTCCGGTTCCGGCGCCGCCACTGGCTGCTCTTGAGGTTTTTTAGCATAGCGCCAAACAAGGTAACCGATCAATAAAAGTGCAACACCCGCCGCGATCCAGTACCAATACGCTTCGAGCCACCAAACAAAATTAAAGGGGACTGCCGCTAATGGACGTGCCGCTTCCTTTTCTAGGCCTTCTTCTTGGGGTAAGAATCGGGCTTGTACTGTATCGGGAGGAACCGTATAGACGCCATTAGGACTTACAGCGGAAAGCGCCGGTAGCACCAATGCGCCCGTATCCATAAGGAGGTAGGTAAGGGTTGCCGTGCGGACAAAATCCGTGGAGTCGAACGTTGTCGAAACCAATAGAAAAGCACTGGTGCTGTCCGGAGGCAAAAGTTCCCAGCCATTTTCAGCGGGCCATTCTACTTTTTGTACGATTAAACCGCCCACGATTTGTGCGTTGGTATCCAATCGTGCATTCAGTATGGTGGGATCGGACTTTACGTTTTCTTGCGCGAATGCATTACTCAAACAAAGGAAACTGAGAAGTATTAGCAACGGTTGTCTCATCGCGCTTTGTTCTTTAAGAATTGAAGCAATGGCGGAACGAAATCTTGACGATCGTCCAGCGAGATGTAACCGGCTCCTGCGCTACGCGAGAAATTTTTAAGGAATTGGTTGTATTGTTCGTGTCTTTGAGCAAGTGCCTCCCGGAATTTATGCCCGCCTGAACGAACCCATTGTACCGCGCCAGTTTCAGAATCGGCTAAGGGTACGAGACCAATTTTAGGTAATGCCACTTCTTTATGGTTATAGGTATTCACGGCACACAAATCAAAACGCTTCGCTGCGATTTTAAAGTTGCGGTCCGGTGCACTGTCGAGGTAATCACTCAACACAAACACAATACTGTGTCGTTTTTGCACCTTTAGCAAATGCGCCAAAGCCGTTTCTACATCTGTGCCTGCCGCAGTAGCTTCTGTTTCAAGAATGCTTTTTATGATGCGCATAACGTGGAGCTTCCCTTTTTTAGGAGGGATGACTTTCTCAACTTTTCCACTGAATAAAATGAGTCCAATTTTATCGTTGTTGCCCATCGCACTAAAGGCCAAAGTCGCAGCGATTTCAGTAATCATGTCGCGTTTGGAGCGCTCGTCCGTACCGAAATTGGTTGAACCACTGATGTCAATCACCAAGAAGAGCGTCAATTCGCGTTCCTCTTCAAAGACTTTGATGTACGGACTCCGTTTGCGAGCAGTAACGTTCCAATCAATGCTGCGCACATCGTCGCCACTTTGGTACGGACGCACTTCTGCGAAGCTCATACCGCGTCCCTTAAATGAACTTTGGTATTCGCCAGAAAAGAGCTGGTCGCTCAAACGGCGTGTCTTGATTTCAATACGCCGAACTTTCTGCAAGAGTGCTACAGCATCCACGTTTTTACGGTACCATTAAGGTGTTTAGAATTTCAGTAACGATGTTCTCTGTGCTCAATTCTTCCGCTTCCGCCTCATAAGTAAGGCCAATTCTATGGCGTAACACCGCAGGCGCAACTGCACGTACATCATCCGGCGTCACAAAGCCCCTGTGACGTAAGAAGGCATGACATTTAGCTGCTTTTGCCAATGCGATAGAGCCGCGCGGTGAAGCACCAAAGCTGATCTTGTTGCGCAAGGCGCCTAGTTGATAATTTTGAGGTTCGCGAGTGGCGAAAACGATATCGAGAATGTAGTTTTCTATTTTTTCGTCCATGTAAATGCGCTCAATAAAACCTCGTGCCCGAACGATTTGCTCTAAACTAACAACGGCACTGAGCTTTTCCATGGCACCGCTCATTTGCTTGCGCATAATGTCGAGCTCATCCTCTTTAGTGGGGTAGCCCAACGTCACTTTCAAAAGGAATCGGTCCATTTGTGCTTCAGGAAGTGGATAGGTTCCTTCTTGCTCCACCGGATTTTGTGTAGCCATAACCAGGAACGGCTTTGGCAGCGGGTAACTTTCTTCTCCAATGGTCACCTGGCGTTCTTGCATCGCTTCGAGCAGCGCACTTTGAACCTTTGCCGGCGCCCGATTAATTTCATCCGCCAAGACGAAATTGCTAAAGATGGGTCCCTGTTTGGTGTCGAACGCGTGTTCTTTCATGTTGTAAATCTGCGTGCCTATGACATCCGACGGCAACAAATCGGGCGTAAACTGCACTCTAGAAAAACTTCCGCCCAAGGTTTTGCTCAAGCTATTTATGGCAAGCGTTTTTGCAAGTCCAGGTACCCCTTCAAGAAGGATGTGTCCGTTGGCGAGCAGCCCAATCAATAGGCCTTCTACCATGCCGTTCTGTCCTACAATGACCTTGCGTAATTCACTTTGAATGAGATCGATAATCGCGCTCTCATTTTTAATTTCTTCGTTTAATGCGACAATATCTGGTGCACCTTCCATAGGTTGTGTTTTTTAATGCGGTTCAAAAGAATAAAAAGCTGCTAAATACAGCCGTTAAAAGAGGGTTAAAATCGAGCGGCATTAGACTATTCGCTCAATTTCAATAATGTATCATCAACAATCCCGTAATACGTTCCGGCTACTTTGAGCGCGTGCTGTCCTGTAAAGGTTCCAAAAGCGGGTAAAACACAGATCCAGTCATTCAAATAGAACGCCTTAATGCGCACGCGCGAACGACCTTTTCCGCGCAGAGCAACGCCGGGGTGTAGGTGGCCGCAAATGAGAAAAACCTCTTGTGCGAGTGCTGGAAAGTCGCGTTGTGCCGTGGCTTGTGAGAATGGCGTATTGGTATCAAAGTTAGCTCCCGGAGGCTCGTGCAAGAAATGTAGTTTTCCTAAGGTCCATTCCGGTACTATGGCGAGTTGTTGCCATTCGGGCAAGTCAAAATCGTGGTTGCCTTTGACCAGAATGAAAGTATGGCCGTCGTAGGCATCTAAGAGGGTTTTCAGCGATTGGGTTTCTTTGTTTTGAAGGCCGTGAAAAACGTCGCCTAAGAATACTACCGTAGCTTGTGGATGCGCTTCAAAGGCACGGGCCAATTGCTTCAAGTTTTGTTCATGTAGCCCTTGAGGAGTGGCAATTCCAGCTTTTCTAAACACGCCGGATTTCCCCAGATGTACATCTGCAATAAGTAAGGTATTGTGTTCAGGTAAAAATGCAGAACCGTCGCTGTTCAAGCGAAGGAGTGAGCCACCGAAGTGTACCTCTGTTGTTTGCATCCTTACTTAAAAACGCTGCGTTGGAAAACAAATAGCAATCCCACCCCGGTGGAAATAGAGACATCTGCGATGTTGAAGATGGGACGGAAAAAAGTGAAGAATTGGCCGCCCCAGATAGGGAACCATTGCGGCAGTTCACCGGCATACAAGGGGAAGTATAGCATATCTACAACACGACCCTGAAGTATTGGGGCATACCCGCCGGATTCCGGAAGAAATGTAGCTACTTTTCCTAGAGAATCGGAGAAGATCGCACCATAATAAAGAGAGTCTAATACGTTGCCTATGGCGCCAGCAAGGATGAGGCTGATGCCCCAAGTCGCCACATTTGTCGCGCCACTTTTAATGGTATTTCGCAACCACCAAATGATTCCACCTATGGCGATAATTCTGAAAATAGTCAGTGCTAGTTTTCCAGCAACACCGCCCCATTCAAGCCCAAAGGCCATGCCTGGATTTTCTGTAAAATGAATGTAAAACCAGGAGGTGATTTCGTGACTTTGCCCCAAGTACATGGTGGACTTCACCCACAATTTGGTCGCTTGATCAACAAAGAGCACCCCTAAGACTATGAGTAATGCTTTTCTCAACGCTGGTTAAGTTTCGCTTCCATGCTTAGGGTGGCATGCGGAACCAACTTTAGTCGTTCTGCATCTATCAGCTTACCCGTAACACGACAAATGCCGTAGGTTTTGTTTTCGATACGAACCAACGCGTTTTTTAAGTCGCGAATGAATTTTTCTTGACGCGTAGCGAGCTGTGAATTGCGCTCATTACTCATTACAGAAGAACCTTCCTCAAACGATTTGAATTGTGGCGAAGTGTCGTCTGTGCCGTTGTTTTTATCGTTAGCAAATTGCTCACGCAGAAGGTCTAAATCTTGCTCAGCCTTCTCGATTTTTTTTACAATGATTGCTTTAAACTCGGCGAGTTCTGCATCACTGTATTTTGTTTTATTTTCTTCAGCCATAGTTTCTTACGTTTAAAATGTTAGGCCTTCGGTTTTAAGAGGGATCGAAAATAAACTATTTCTTGAAAATAGAAATATTAATTTTTTCACCTTCAATTTCAACACTTTCACCGGCATTACTGCCAAAGGTGACGTTATCCGCAAGTACCTCGTCTTTAATATACATCATAAATGGTTCAATGCCTAAACGAAGGGAATCGGATCCTTCAATACGCACCTCAATTCTATCGGTCACCTCTAGTCCGCTAGATTTTCTCAAATTCTGTAGGCGATTCACCATTTCACGTGCCAAACCTTCGTTCCGCAATTCATCCGTGAGTGCGGCATCGAGAGCAACGGTCAATCCATCACCAGTAGCAACCAACATGCCGGGTATGTCTTCGGTAACTACTTCGGCATCAATCAAATCAACGCGCACTGTTTGGCCTTGATCTTCGAATTCCACAAAACCTTGGGTTTCAAACGCATCAACCGCGGATGGGTCCATCGCTTGAAAATACGTCTTCACGGCCTTCATGTGCCGTCCTACCTTTGGGCCTAGCGCTTTAAAATTAGGCTTCACCTTTTTTACAAATACACCCGCATCCGGGGTGATGACTTCAAGCGCTTTTACATTTACCTCTGCGAGCAGGATGGATTGAATGCTTTCGAGCAAGTCTTTATCGCCATCATTAAGTGCCGGTACCAAAACGCGAGCAAGCGGCTGCCGTACTTTAATATTCTCCTTCTTACGAATAGAGAGGACCATGGAAGTTAATTGGCGGGCAAGATTAATTTTCTTCTCTAATGGTGCATTAATGGTTGGTGCGTCTACAGTAGGGAAGTTGGTGAGGTGAACGCTAGTTTCTCCTGATTTTGCCACTCCTGCATAGAGGTCAGTATACAATTGGTCCGCATAGAAAGGTGCCAGCGGCGCCATTAATCTACTTAACGTTTCCAAACAGGTCCAAAGCGTCTGATAGGCACTAATCTTATCCGACTCATAAGCCCCTTTCCAGAAACGGCGACGGCCTAAACGAACGTACCAATTCGAGAGTTTCTCCGTAGTAAATTCTTGTATAGGACGGAACGCACGAGTCGGTTCAAAAGCCTCCATACCGTCTTCCACTTTTGCAATGAGGCTGTGGAGTTCTGATAAAATCCATTGGTCCATTTCTGGACGCTCTTTCAGTGGAATTTCGGCTTCTTCGTAGCGGAAACTATCCACATTCGCATAAAGCGCGAAGAATGCATACGTATTGTGCAAGGTGCCAAAGAACTTTCTGCGTACTTCCTGCAGGCCTTCCATATCGAAGCGGAGGTTGTCCCAAGGCGCAGCATTCGTCAATAAGTACCAGCGCAACGCATCTGCACCATATTCATCCATTGTGGTGAATGGATCTACCGCATTGCCCAAACGCTTAGACATCTTCATTCCGTTCTTGTCCAAGACAAGCCCGTTGGAGATGACATTCTTAAAGGCAACGCTTTCAAAGACCATGGATGAAATGGCATGTAGGGTAAAGAACCAGCCCCGGGTTTGGTCAACCCCTTCTGCGATGAAATTTGCAGGGAAGGCTCCACCGCCCTCCACTTTATCTTTATTCTCAAAAGGATAATGCCATTGTGCATACGGCATCGAGCCACTATCAAACCACACGTCAATAAGATCACTTTCGCGCTTCATGGCCTTACCAGAAGGACTCACCAAAACAACGGTGTCCATGATGTGACGGTGCAAATCGATTTTTGCGTAGTTCTCGTCGCTCATATCTGCGGGATCAAAGTCGCCCATTGGATTTGTGCGCATGAAACCAGCGGTAACGGCTTTTTCAATTTCAGCGTGCAATTCCGCAGCGCTTTCAATACAAATATGCTCGTCGCCTTCTTCTGTGCTCCAGATGGGTAATGGAATTCCCCAAAAACGCGAACGGCTCAGGTTCCAATCGTTGAGGTTTTCCAACCAATTCCCAAAGCGCCCTGTTCCCGTCGAAGCCGGTTTCCAATTGATCGTCTTATTTAACGCAATCATTTGGTCCTTTTTCTCCGTCGACTTAATGAACCAGCTGTCTAGCGGATAATACAACACGGGTTTGTCCGTACGCCAACAATGTGGATAGCTGTGTTCGTACTTTTCAATTTTGAACGCCTTGTTCTCTAGTTTTAATTTCAGAGCGATGCGCTCATCCACGCTGAGGTAGGCTTTTAATTCAGGAATGATAGGTTTCAACAGCATTTGCTGCTTCGCCAGTTCTGCCTCTTTTTCCTCGTCGGTAAGGTATTCCGCTTTGATGTATTCTTCACCGAATCCAAACATAGGGTCGGCCAATTCTGGGCGGAATTTCCCTCTTAAATCTACCAACGGAACTAGATTGCCTTGCTCGTCTTTTACCAACAAAGGAGGTACGCCGGCATCGGCTGCAACTTTTGCATCGTCCGCACCGAAAGTAGGCGCTGTGTGTACGATTCCTGTTCCATCTTCAGTAGTTACAAAATCACCAGGAATGACGCGGAAGGCTTCTTCGGGGCGCTCGTCTGGTAAAGCATAAGGCAATAGTTGCTCGTATTTCAATCCGACCAAATCCGTTCCTAAAACGGTTTTTTCGATGTGGTAAGGAATTTTCTTTGCACCTGCTTCGTAGGTCGAAATATCTCCTTCTACGAACTTTTTGCCAAAGAGTTTTCCCAAAAGTGGCGTGGCCGCAATGATGCTTACCGGCTCGTAGGTGTATTGGTTAAACGTATGAACCAAGCTGTATTCGATTTTAGGCCCTACGGTTAAAGCTGTATTTGACGGCAATGTCCACGGTGTGGTCGTCCAGGCAAGAAAGTGTACTGTGGCAGCACCAAAGAGCGCTTCACTTTGCCCGTTATTTATCATTTTGAATTGAGCGACGACCGTATTGTCTTTGACATTCTGGTAACAACCCGGTTGGTTCAGCTCGTGCGAACTCAATCCCGTGCCCGCTTTCGGTGAATACGGCTGAATGGTATATCCCTTGTAGATCAACCCTTTTTTATAGAGTTGAGCAAGCAGCCACCACACACTTTCCATGTACTTTGGCTCATAGGTAACATAGGGTTTATCCATATCTACCCAATAGCCCATTTGGTCAGTCAAGTCCTTCCAAATACCGGTATAACGCATGACCGCGGTGCGGCACGCATCGTTGTATTCTTCAATAGTGATCGACTTTCCAATATCTTCTTTAGTAATGCCCAATTCTTTCTCAACACCTAATTCCACGGGTAATCCGTGCGTGTCCCAGCCCGCCTTGCGGTCTACGAGGAAGCCTTTTTGCGTTTTGTAGCGACAAAACACATCTTTTAAAGAGCGTCCCATCACGTGGTGTATGCCCGGGAGACCGTTTGCGCTAGGAGGGCCTTCAAAGAATATCCAAGGTTCGGCATCCTTGCGCGCAACAAGCGTCTGTTCAAATAAATGCGATTGCTTCCATTTGGCTAAAACAGCTTTATGGATGCCCGCAAGGTCTAGGTTCGCGTATTCTGGAAATGTGCTCATGAGGTTATTCTACAGTAGCTATACACTTGAGTTCAATGGCGATGGGTGTCGGTAAACTATTGATTTCTATGGTTGTTCGGCAGGGTTGGTTCTCTTTAAAGTACGCTGCATAGATCCGATTAAACGTATGAAAGTCGCGTTTCATGTCCACAAGAAAGACCTGAACGTCGACCAATTCCCCCCAAGAAGAACCGCTCGCCTCTAAAATTGCTTTCACGTTTGCAAAAACGCTGTGGACCTGTGCTTCGAAATCAAAAGCTTTGAAATTCCCGTTGTGATCCAGTTCCAATCCTGGAATTCCGCTATCATTTGCATCGCTGCCTGCAGTTCTAGGGCCTACTCCTGAAAGGAACAATAGGTTACCAACTTTTCTTGCGTGTGGATACAAACCCACTGGTTTTGGGGCGGTTGACGTAGAAATCTTGTTTGAATCGGCCATATCACTTTCGTATTAAGTCTGCAAAAATAGGGAATGCGCATGGGAAGCCCTTCATGAAATGGCACGAGGTTCAAATAAAACTTAGTGTTGTTTGTACACTTACTACAATTTGTTATATATTTGCCCTGTATGTGAAGATTGGTGGTTCTTTCTTTTCATGCTTCTGTGATAGGTTCTAGGGGCTATTTGGCAGAGTTTTCAGGGTGTTACTGAGCCGATTTTTAACACCAGAAAATCCTTCCAAATTCCCCTTTTTTTTTGCCCTAAACTTTCGTTTAGCACGATTTCTTCTCTGCCAATGTGTCTATTTTCGGAGGAAAGTTTCGAATTGGCCCTTTTTTAGCAGTCATAAAAGTCTACCCTTCGGGTACAACCTATTATTTTTGTAGACTATTTATAAGAACTTGACAGCCTCATGCTGAAACTCATATCCAAACTCGTGGGATCCAAAAGTGTCCGCGATCTCAAAAAATTGCAGCCTTACGTTGAATCCGTAAATGCTTTCGAAGCCGCGCTCACGGGCATGAGCAATGATCAGTTGCGCGAGCGGACAGCTTCGTTCAAAGCAAGTATTGCGGAAGCGACTGCGGAAACAAAAGCGTCCAAAGACGCGCTTTATGCTCAAATAGAAAACACACCGGATTACGATGCTCGCGAACCTTTGTATGAGCAGATCGAGGAATTGGATGCGCAAGAGCTTGAGTTAATAGAAGATGTTTTACGTACTATTCACCCGGAAGCATTTGGTGTTATGCGCGAAACAGCGCGTCGTTTTAATGCCGGTGATGTTCGTGCGACTGCAACAGCCCTAGACCATGAGCTGGCAAAGAAGCACGCACACATTACCATAGAAGGTGATGCGGTGATTTATGCCAATTCTTGGAAGGCAGCCGGCGGCGATATCACTTGGAACATGGTGCATTATGATGTGCAATTGATTGGGGGTACGGTGTTGCATCAAGGAAAAATTGCAGAAATGGCCACGGGTGAGGGTAAGACCTTAGTCGCGACCCTACCGGTGTATCTAAATGCCCTTGCAGGACGCGGCGTACATGTCGTTACGGTGAACGACTACCTCGCAAAGCGGGATAGTGAATGGATGGCTCCCGTATTTAATTTTCACGGCTTGACCATTGATTGTATTGATAAGCACCCTTCAAATTCTGAAGAGCGCCGTGCCGCTTACTACAGCGATATCACCTACGGAACGAATAACGAATTTGGTTTTGACTATTTACGCGACAACATGGCGCGCCGCCAAGAAGATCGCGTTCAAACCCGCGGTCACCATTTCGCCATTGTGGATGAGGTCGATAGTGTATTGATTGACGACGCAAGAACACCACTCATTATCTCTGGGCCTACCCCAAAGGGCGACCAGCATCAGTTTAATGAGTTGAAGCCTTTTGTTGAGGCGTTAATGACGGCGCAAAAAACATTGGTTCAAAAAGAATTGGCTGAAGCTAAGAAACTGATTAGCGAGGGGAACACTGAAGAAGGGGGTGTGAAATTACTTCGTGCGTACCGTGGACTGCCTAAATCAAAGCCACTGATCAAATTTTTATCACAAGACGGCATGAAGTCGCTACTCCAAAAGACGGAAGCGAATTACATGCAAGAGCAGGGCAAGAAAATGAAACTCATCGATGAAGAGATGTTCTTCACCATTGAGGAGAAAAACAATCAAATTGACTTGAGCGGTAAGGGGGTGGATCTCATTTCCAAAAATACGGCCAAGGACTTTTTTGTAATGCCGGACATCACTGCCGAGCTCAGTGCATTGGAAGACGCTGGACTGAGTGCGGAGGACAAAGCGGCTAAGAAAGATGTGGTCATGCGCGATTATGGTGTAAAATCAGAGCGCATTCATACCGTTAACCAATTGCTCAAAGCCTACGCCTTGTTCGAAAAGGATACGGAGTATGTGATCATGGACAACAAAGTAAAGATTGTCGACGAGCAAACGGGTCGTATTATGGAAGGTCGTCGTTATTCAGACGGTCTTCATCAAGCGATTGAGGCAAAGGAAAATGTCAAAATTGAGGCGGCAACGCAGACCTATGCCACCATCACTTTACAGAACTATTTCCGTATGTACCATAAACTGGCAGGAATGACAGGTACGGCAGAAACAGAGGCAGGGGAGTTTTGGGAAATCTACGAATTAGAAGTAGTGGTGATTCCAACCAACCGTCCTATTGCGCGTGACGATCGTGATGATTTAGTCTTTAAAACCAATCGCGAGAAGTACAATGCGGTGATAGATGAAATTGCTGCATTGCGCGATGCAGGAAGACCCATATTGGTGGGTACGACCTCAGTTGAAATTTCTGAATTGTTAAGCCGTGCGTTAAAGATTCGCAAGGTGCCACACCAGGTGTTGAACGCTAAGATGCACCAAAAGGAGGCTGAGGTTGTGGCTGAAGCAGGGAAACCCGGTATGGTGACTATTGCAACGAACATGGCTGGACGTGGTACGGATATTAAATTGAGCGATGAGGCGAAAGCTTCAGGCGGTCTTGCGATTATAGGTACTGAACGTCACGATAGCCGTCGTGTTGACCGCCAGTTGCGTGGTCGTGCCGGTCGTCAAGGGGATGTGGGTTCGTCCCAATTCTTCGTATCCCTAGAAGATAAACTCATGCGCCTGTTTAATTCCGAGCGAATTGCAGGTTTGATGGACCGATTAGGTCTTGAGGAAGGTGAGGTCATTCAGCACAGCATGGTAAGCAAATCTATCGAACGTGCGCAAAAGAAGGTTGAAGAGAACAACTTTGGAACGCGTAAGCGCTTGCTTGAATACGATGATGTGATGAACAGTCAACGTACGGTCATATATAAGCGACGTGGAAATGCATTGAGCGGCCAGCGTATCAAGGTGGACATCGCCAACATGATGTACGACACGTTAGCGGATTTAGTCGAGGGTTACCAACCAGCGAAAGACTTTGAGGGCTTTAAACTAGACTTCTTTAGAACCTTTGCTTTTGAGCCTTCAATGGATGCTGATACGTTCAACACCGGGGCCATTGACGATCTGGCTAATGCGTTATTCACTCAAGCCAGCAATTTCTATCGTGAAAAAGGAAACCGTATTTCTACCGCAGCACTACCGGTATTTAAACAAGTCGTTGAAGATCCAAAAAACAACTACGACAAAATTTTAGTACCAATCACTGATGGCCAAAAGGCATTACAAGTGACTTCAGTGCTCAAGGAAGTGATGGACACCAATGGTCAATCGCTCATTTCGGATATCGAAAAAGGGATATCTATTGCGATTATTGACGATCAATGGAAAGAGCACTTGCGTGCCATGGACGACTTGCGTCAAAGTGTTCAGGGAGCGGTTTATGAGCAGAAAGATCCCTTGTTGATTTACAAATTTGAGTCTTTTGAATTGTTCAAATCATTAGTTTCTCGCGTCAACCAAGAAATCGTAAGCTTCTTGTTCAGAGGTGATTTACCTGCGAACGATCCAAGCAGTGTTCGTCAAGCGCCGGCTTCACAACCTAAGCAACCAAAACTACAAGAGAGTCATCCCGGAACGGATGTGCCTTCGACTTCTTCTGGAAGAGCGCCGCAACAGCCGCGACCAAAACCCGCGCCGGTGGTGAATACAGGTAAAACCTACGGTCGAAACGATGCAGTGACCATTGTGAACATGCAATCGGGTGAAGAGCGTAATGTTAAATACAAAAAAGCCGAACCGCTGCTGCAACAGGGCTGGGTTATAAAAGAGTAATCTGATGTTCTGGACGGCATTGACGCGTATTCTTCTTCGCAACAGGTTTGCATGGTTAGTCACTGTGGCATTTGCTACTGCTTTCATGGCCTATCAAGGCACCTCTGTGGAGATGACCTACGAATTCGCAAAGTTGATGCCGGAGACAGATTCCGTTTCCATAGAATACAATCAATTGGTTGAGGAATTTGGACAGGCCTCAAATACCGTAGTCATTGCTATGGAAGACGCCGATTTCTTCCAGCGAGAACATCTTGAGCAGTGGCTTGAATTAATGGGAGACTTGAAAGCGGTGGACGGCATAGAACACGTTCAGAGTTTGACAGAAGCCTACGGATTATTCGTTGACAGCACTACAGAAAAATTGGCTCCGGATACGCTGTTCAAGGCATTACCAGTAAACGGTGAAGAAGAAATATCGCTTGAGGCACGAGTTAAAAGTTGGCCCTTCTACAAAGGGATTTTGTACAAAGGCGATACCTATATGGCAATTTTACGCATCGATGAGGAGCGTTTGTACAACAAACAGATAGTCCCGGTAATTGAAAATGCGAAGGCCATTATTTTAGCATGGGAGGCAAGTACAGGAAGGGACCTTCATATGTCTGGTTTGCCTTGGATCCGCATCGCTAATTCCAATGCGTTAAAAACAGAGATCTACCGCACTGTTGGCCTTACGCTTCTTGTAACCGTTGTCATTTTTTACCTTTTCTTAAAGAGTTTTAGAGCTACGGCCATCTCCATTATGATTGTCGCTTTAGGGGCTATATGGGCCTATGGAATCATGGGGCTTATGGGCTACGGATTGACGCTACTCTCCTCTTTGATTGCGCCTTTGATTATTGTTATTGGCGTCCCAAATTGCATTTACCTCATCAATAAATACCATCAAGAGTACAAGAAGCACGGAAAACAAATCAAGGCTATTCAACGCGTGGTCAGTAAGGTAGGGTACATCGCCTTAATCACAAATACGACTACGGCACTTGGTTTCGCAGCGTTCATTCTTACGAGTAGTGAAAATTTAGTCCAATTTGGTGTTGTGAGTTCGTTGAGTATTCTCGCGGTATTTGTGCTTTCGATTGTACTCGTTCCGATCATTTACAGTTATGTGAGTCCACCTAAAGAGCGACACCTCAACCATTTTGATGTGGCTTGGCTCATCTCGTTTTTGGACTTCCTGGACAATGCGGTAGAAAACAAGCGAAAGTGGGTCTATGGGATTACTAGCGTTGCTGTGATTGCTGCAGTATATGGCGTGACGTTGATCCAGACGGCGGGCAATCTCACCGCAGACTTCAATAAAAACAAGCAGATCTATAAGGACGTCAAATACTTTGAGCATGCTGTTGGTGGCGTCGTTCCATTAGACATTATTATTGATACGAAACGCGACGGTGGTGTAGAACGTCTGAGCACGCTTCGACGCATGGAGCAGTTGCAAGACAGTTTAAACGCCATGCCAGAACTGAGTCGGTCTGGTAGTATTGTTGACTTCGTGAAATTCGCAAAGCAGGGTGTCATGTTTGGTAACCCAGACCTTTACGAACTTCCATCACGTTCGGAGCAGCAGTGGTTGTTGACGTATTTGCCGCGCGGTTTGAAAGACGAATCAGGATTGGCAAATTCTTTAGTAACCCCAGACGGTCGCAAGGCACGGATTACCGTTCAAATGGCCGACCTTACAACCCCTGAAATGCGCGTTTTAACGGATAAAGTGAAGCGTCTCGTTGCACAAATATTCCCGGGAGAAAACTTTGACGTAAGCATTACTGGAGCCTCGATCAAATTCATTCGTTCGACGAGTTACCTCATCAATAACCTTATACTCTCATTGTTGCTAGCCGTCATTGCCATTTCAATTATTATGGCACTCTTGTTCATGAGTGCTCGAATGGTTTTGATTTCTCTAATTCCAAACCTCATACCCATGCTAATAACGGCAGGAATTATGGGCTATGCAGGAATTCCATTAAAACCGTCTACCATCTTAGTGTTTAGTATTGCCTTTGGCATATCTGTAGACGACAGCTTACACTTTTTAGCGAAATACAGGCAAGAATTGAAGGCAAATGGTTGGAACATCAGGTGGGCAGTGAAGAGTTCCATTCTAGAAACAGGTTTGAGCATGTTCTATACTTCTGTGGTTCTATTTTGTGGATTCTCCGTCTTCATGACGTCAAGTTTTGCAGGCAACCAAAGCTTAGGTCTGTTGACGGCCATTACGTTATTCGTTGCGATGTTGAGTAATCTATTGGTACTTCCTTCGTTTCTAATGTCCATGGAAAAATGGGTTACGAAGAAAGATTTAAGCGAAAACATTCTCGATATTTATGATTCTGAGGTAGGACCTGAGGACGAAGAATAAGCACTATGAAAGGAATACTACTCGCCGGAGGCTCCGGTACCCGACTACATCCACTGACCCTTGCGGTGAGCAAACAGTTGATGCCGGTTTACGACAAGCCGATGATTTATTACCCGCTGAGTACATTAATGCAAGCGGGCATTCGTGAGATTCTGATCATTACCACGCCACACGATGCGCCTTTGTTTCAGAAGCTATTGGGCGATGGCTCGAGCTTGGGCTGTGTGTTTGAATACACGGTTCAGGAACGTCCAGAAGGTCTTGCACAAGCGTTTATTTTAGGTGAGGAGTTTATTGGTAAGGATAGTGTCGCACTTATTCTAGGCGACAATATCTTTTACGGTTCGTCTATGGCGCAGGTTTTACAACAGAGCAAGGATCCTTCAGGCGGTATGGTTTTCGCCTACCGCGTAAGTGATCCTGAGCGTTACGGTGTGGTCGAATTTGACGGGCACATGAAGGCCCTTTCGATAGAAGAAAAACCGCAACACCCTAAAAGTGATTATGCTGTCCCTGGATTGTATTTCTACGACAATAGAGTGGTAGAGATTGCTAAGAATTTGAAGCCAAGCCCACGCGGCGAATTGGAAATCACGGACGTTAACAAGCGTTATCTCGAATGGGGTGAGCTGGAAGTTGGTGTACTGGACCGCGGAACGGCGTGGTTGGATACTGGCACTTTTGCCAGTTTACAGCAGGCAGGGCAGTTCGTAGAGGTCATTGAGGAGCGCCAAGGGTTGAAGGTTGGATGTATAGAAGAAATCGCCTACGAGCAAGGATTTATTGATGCGGCGCAGCTAGAACAATTGGCCCAACCGCTCGTTAAAAGTGGATACGGAAAATATTTGCTGAAATTGCTCAAATAACATGAAACACCTCACCGCCTTACAAGACCTTTTTCAAGCCGAAGTGGACCAGTTAAATTTGGGCACAGCCCCAGCAAAACTGTACGATCCCATGCACTATATCATGGAATTGGGGGGCAAGCGTTTACGTCCAATCTTAAGTTTAATGGGTGCCGGGATTTATGGCGATCCAGCCAAGGCCATGCCGCAAGCTATGGCGATAGAGCTTTTTCACAACTTCTCGCTCATTCATGACGACATTATGGATGCAGCGCCTTTGCGCCGCGGAAAAACAACCGTTCATAAAAAATGGGACGATAATGTAGGTATACTCTCGGGTGATGGTATGTTGGTCAAAGCTTACCAATTCCTAGCGCAATGTGAGCCTGCGATTCTTCCAGAGGTGCTCGGCACATTTTCTCAGACGGCTCTTGAAGTTTGCGAGGGCCAGCAAATGGATATGGATTTTGAAACCATGGACGAAGTATCCGCAGCTACCTATATACAGATGATCCAATTCAAAACTTCTGTTTTGCTTGGTTGTGCGATGAAGGTGGGCGCATTAGTCGGTGGTGGCTCGAAAAAAGATGCTGATGCTTTGTATCAGTTTGCTTTGTTGTTAGGCACCTCTTTCCAGATCAAAGACGATTACCTAGATGTGTATGGGGATCCAGAGAAGTTTGGAAAGCAGGTAGGTGGAGATATTCTAAGCAATAAGAAAACCTTGCTTTGGATAGAAGCCCAGCGCCGTGCAGGACTTCAAAATATAGATTTTACTGCATATGCCGCGTTGGCCGCGAACGAAGAAAAAGTGCACAGTTTTCAGGAATTGTACAAGGTTTTAGGCGTGGATACTTATGCAAAAGAGCAAATAGACCACTACTACCGTTTGAGCTTACAGGCATTGGACGCTGTAGCAGTTCCTGAGGAAAAATTGGCGCCGCTGAAGGAGTTTGCAGCTTGGCTCTATTCCCGTGAGTCTTAATTAACGAACACCTTTCTCAACCCACTATTTCGGGTTATTTTTGCCGTCTAATCTTACCCATCATGAATGTATTGGTATTAGGCTCAGGCGGCCGTGAACATGCGCTATCTCATAAAATTGGTCAAAGCGCGCAGTGCGCAAAACTGTTTATTGCCCCTGGCAATGGCGGAACGGCCGCGCTCGGAGAGAATGTAGCGCTCGATATTGAGAACGCTACAGAGGTTGCCGCCTTTGTAAAGGCCAATGCCATTGATGTGGTCGTCATAGGTCCAGAAGCACCATTGGTTGCAGGATTGCACGACGGTTTGAAGTCATTTCCAGAGCTTCAAGACCTCATAGTTGTAGGGCCCCGTCAGGCAGCTGCAGAGCTAGAAGGCTCGAAAGACTTCGCCAAAGAATTTATGATGCGTCACAACATCCCAACGGCAGCTTACCAAACGTTTACTAAAGACACATTAGCGGAAGGTCAGGCCTTCTTAGAAACCTTGGATGCACCGTATGTATTGAAAGCGGATGGACTTGCCGCAGGTAAGGGGGTATTGATTATTGAAAACCTTGATGAGGCGAAGGAAGAACTCAAAAACATGTTGGTGGATGCCAAATTTGGCGATGCTTCCTCGCGCGTTGTGATCGAGGAGTTCCTTGCAGGAATCGAATTCAGCATCTTCGCATTGACCGATGGCAAAGGCGGTTATGCCCTGTTGCCAGAGGCAAAAGACTACAAGCGAATAGGTGAAGGTGATACAGGATTGAATACCGGTGGTATGGGTGCAATAAGCCCAGTGCCGTTTTTTGACGAGGCATTGCGTGAGCGAACCGTACGCGAGGTTATTGAACCGACCATTCAAGGTTTGGTGAAGGACAATCTACCTTACCAAGGCTTTGTTTTCTTTGGATTGATCAATACGACCAAAGGACCGAAGGTGATTGAGTACAACGTGCGTATGGGCGATCCTGAAACGGAAGTAGTTATTCCACGTTTGGAAACAGATATTTTGGACCTATTTGTGGCCATGCACGAGGGGACGCTGAATGAAATCAGCGTCGCGGTGAATCCGCAAACGGCAGCTACGGTTATGGCCGTAAGTGGAGGCTACCCTGGTTCCTACGAAAAAGGAAAGGCAATCGAGGGTCTTCGCAGGTTTGAAGGGACTACCGTTTATCACGCAGGAACCAAACCGGGTGAAACTATTACTACCTCTGGTGGACGTGTTATGGCGTTTACAAGCTTTGGTGCAAATAAAGACGAGGCCTTAGCGAAAAGTTATGCTGCCCTTAAAGAGGTGTCGTTCGAAGGCATGAATTACCGTCAGGATATAGGATTCGACCTTTAAGTACAAGCTAAAAACTGCGTCGCGCCGCAGGCCGCGAAAGCGGTGTCCATAAAAAAAGCCCCGGCGTGAGCCGGGGCTTTTTTTAATTCGTTTCTTAGTGATTAAGCTTCACCGTTGGCTTTATGCTTTCTCATTTGGATGATCCAGTATACTAATCCACCCGCAATGATTAACATAAACAGACGGTTTACGTGTTCACCTGCCATGGGCAAGATTTTAAAAGTTGCTTGGAACAAATCACCTAAGCCTTCAAAGAAATTTCTTAACATAGCGCGAGCGTTTAAAGGCGCTAAAATAAAACAAAAAGCTGATGCTTCTTAGCTATTTCCGAAAGATTGATGCGTATTCTGGTATTCGAATATTTGTACTAGCCATTGCGGCCTTGGTATTGACGGGAACAGATGTATTTGTGCAGTGGGAGCAGGTGCTTTTATCAACGCTCTTGGGCGGTGCCTGGTTGTTTTTGTCATGGACGGTCATGCGCGACCGCTGGGTGGTGCGCGGCACACTTTTTCGGTATTTGATATTCCTATTGCTCGCAGTGTATTGGAGCGGGGAACAATACTTGACCGATTTGTTGTTTTTTAGTTTGTTTTTCGAATTGAATTGGCACCTCGTCGAGCTCCATAGACGCAAACCCAAAACAGTATATGTCCTTCATAGCGGAACAATAACAGCAATCGCTGGACTTTGGTCGGCTTATGAGATCTTCAGTATTATCGCACCGGCTGTGATTCTTACCTGGATCGTTTCGGGCAGAGTAAAAATTCGAACGCTTTTCCAATGGATGGTTGCTTTTGCCCTTCCTATGGGACTCTTGTATGGTCTCGATCTAGTAGAATGGTCTTTGATCCTATTAACGGACTCCAGCACACCCATTACTTGGTGGATACTTCCTTTACTCTTGGCAGTATTCGCTTTGTTCGAGTGGTTTCAATCCTACAGAAAAGCGAATCAAACCAATAAATCTAGAGCAATGGTTGCTGGATTTTGGCTCGTATTGGGTGCTGCCGCCGCATTATACGGAGCTGCTTCTGGCGGGGTTTTATTTTTCCTTGGGCTGAGTTACCATTTGACCAATGGACTCCGATATTTGAAGAATGAGCGTTTGGCCGACCTATTGGTGGCTGGGCTTGCTATCTTTATACTCTGCTCGTATTTTAATTTGATACCCTGGTAATGTCTAAGGTCTCTTCCATTTTAGTGGTCCGATTATCCGCGATCGGCGATCTCATTCTCGTCGCGCCTATCACCGCCCAGCTGGCAAGCGAAGGTCATCGCGTAACACTCCTGTGTAAGGATGCCTACCGCTCGGTAGCCACGTGTCTGCCTGGGGTAGACGAGGTACTATCATGGGAGAAGGACCGCACTGGAATTAAAGCAACAGCCTCGCCCTATGACCATGTTATAGACCTTCAGGGTACTTCAAAGTCGAAGCGCTGGTGCCGTAAACTCAATCTTCCGGTGCGTACCTATCAAAAGCCGTATCTACGGCGTGCGCTTTTACTGGCAACCAAACAAAAATCGTTTGCGCTAACTCCTGTTGTTCATAGGTATGCAAATGCGGCAGCTCCCTTTTTTGCTGAAGGCTTTAGGCCGGAAGCAATGCAGTACCAATTGCGATTACCAGAAGTACGGCTTGCATTGCCGCAACAGCCTTATATCGCTTTGGTTTTGGGGGGCTCTTATGCCGGAAAGCGTTTAGATTTTCAGGCGTGGCGACAAATCATGGACGGCTTATCTGCTTTCCAAATGCCGTTGGCCTTGATCGGCGGTCCAGAAGAGGCAGGGATGGGTGAAAGTCTCGAGCAGCCATTGGGTAGTGGCGCTAAGAATTATTGTGGAACGACGACCGTAATTGAAGGATTCAAAGTCATAGCAAACGCCGCTCTAGTGATTAGTGGCGATACTGGATTCATGCATGCGGCGGCAAATTTCAATAGGCCACTCATCAGTTTATGGGGCGCCACACACCCTAACTTAGGTTTTGCGCCTTGGCCGTCTTACGACAAGCAGCGTTCCATTTTGACAACGAGCGTTTTTAGTCCCATCAGCAAGCACGGAAAAGTGCCCTGGTGGATGCCCAATCCCATGCAAAAATTGCCGCTTGACGAAGTTATTTCGGCTGCTGCGTCGATTCTTCAGGATAAAACAATGCCTTAAGTTCCGTGGCATCGTTCGGCTTCATTTTCCCTGCGATAATTAAAGCCAATTGGCGTCTGCGTAAAGCAGCCGCATAACGTTCCTTTTCTAATGCCGTTTCCGGATGGATCGCCGGCACGTTGATGGGGCTGCCAATCTGGTCTACGGCTACAAAGGTGAAAATCCCTTCATTGGCCTTGATACGACTGCCGTTCGGGTGTTGTTCCTCTAGGTACACGTCGGCAATCACCTCCATGGAAGAGGAAAAAGCCCTAGAAACTTTGGCTTCTATAGTTACAATGGCCCCGTGCGGTATTGGATTTTTGAATGCAACATTGTTAATGGTTGAGGTAACTACCTGACGCTTGCAATGGCGGTGTGCAGCGATTGCGCAACAGCGGTCCATCCAACTTAATAATTGGCCTCCAAAAAGGTTATTCAGCGTGTTTGTATCGTTAGGCAATACAATCTGAGTCATGACCGCAAGGCTGTCCTTGGGCGTTCTTAAATCTTCCATAATGTATGTTCTTGCTAGTGCAAAGGTAGCGCCCCTAGATTAGTAGGCGTATATCCAAGCGTAGGAATTAACTTCAGCTTTGATTCCTGCAAGGGCCGATTTTGCTTGATCGCGAGATTCGAAACCACCTAAACCAACTTTCATCAAAGAGCCGGGCAGAACCTTTACTTCATGCCCTTCAGCTTGCAGCTCTTCAGCCAAGGTGAGCGCGTTACTTTCCATTTTAAAAGACCCAACTACGATGTAGTACTTTTTACTATCCGCCTTAACTGGGGTCAAGGAAACCTGATTCTCTTCAACGTTTGTTGCGTTGATAGGGGTTACCGATTCTGAAGGAGCAACGGTTTCTGAATGAATCGACTCGAAATTATCGAGGGCTTCTTGCGCTGCAGGTGTTGGAGTGAACCAACCTGCCATGGCTTGAGGCGTAATATCACTTTGGTAAATACCCAAGCTGATCAAGGCAGTGATTGCCGCTGCTACTGCGGCTTTACGCCAAGACGCTAAACCATTCTCTCGTTGCTCCGCAACCATCTTTAAGCTCGCTACTACCTTGCTTTCCAAGGCACTTGGTTCGCTGATGCGGTGCATCATGACGGCGGTGAAGCCAAAGCTGTTAGCGTCAAATTGGTTTTCACGTTCTGGTTGGAACATGCCGTTCTTGCGGAAAGAGCCTAGTCCGGATAACATCAGCACACTACCAGAATCTAATGTCGTTTGCCATTGGTTCACTTTTCTACGTATCCAGCTTTCAGCTATTTCCATAGAACCTCCCAGTGTGCGCATGACGGTAGGTAGAAGAGTATTTTCGATTGACGAGCGCGCAGGGTTGAATGCAACATATTTTCCACGAGGAAATGCCGTGTTTGTAGCGGCGTCCCAACGGGCCTCTTTTTCCACCAAATAGAACGCTCCCCATCCTGGGATTTGGACGCGATTTTTGGCGTTTAGGGTTTGTATGATTAACTGTTCAATCTGCATCCTTACAAATATGCGAAACTTGTGAGTAACTCTATTTTATTAGCTCGCATTCGGGGTGTAGTTTTTATACACAAACTGTTAATAACTGAGCATGAATACCCTATTATCACTGCACCTATTTAAAAAATGGCCCAATCGTATTAAAAAAGAGCTGGTAGTCGAATACGGAACCTCCGAAAAGGACCTTCTAGCGTTCCTGAATCGTCAGATTTCCTTAAACGATGAGTTAAAACGCGATTGGGAATCGGCACAAGAGAAAGCGCACATCGAAACAGCACATGCGTCGCGCGAAGGCTATTCCATATTGCCCTTTTCCTCCACAGATTACCCCGATGGTCTTAAGGAAGTTGCGGATCCGCCCATGGTCTTGTTTGGACGCGGCGAATGGCCAGCGAGGAAATCACCCTTAGCTGTTGTGGGAACGCGCAAGCCCACGGGATACGGCAGGGATTTTTGTCGCCGCCTCGCAGTTGAATTGAGCGCCTTCCCGATAAATTTCGTGAGTGGGCTTGCGCTCGGTATAGATGCTGCGATCCATCGCGAAGCCCTTGACATGGGAGCAACTACTACTGCTTTTTTAGCCGGTGGTTTGAAGGCAATTAGTCCAAAACGTCATACGGTATTGGCCCGGGAGCTAGTGGACGAAGGCGGCGGGTATTGGACGGAACAACCCTTTGATCAAGCCCCTCTGAAGCAACTTTTTCCGGTTCGCAACAGATTAATTGCTGGTGCCTCCATGGCAACCTTTGTTATCGAGGCAGCACGCAGAAGTGGTGCACTTATTACCGCTCAGCAGGCCTTTGATTATGGCAGAGAGGTATATGCTTTACCGGGGGCCTTATTCCAGCCAATGAGTGCCGGACCAAACGCTCTTATTGAACAATGTTGCGCTCAGGCTGTGACTGGGGTTACGGCTTTTTCGACTCGATTTAATCCAAGTTGGTTGAAAAATGACGCTTACGGGGAAGCAACGGAGGATATTACGCTTCCAATGATGCGCCAATTCGCGCCTGGTCGCAAGCTCTCATCGCTTCAATTGCGAATGGCTTTAAATTGTGATAACTCTATCGTTTTCAGAGAGTTGGATTGGATGTTGAAGCAGGGTGTATTGGAGAAAATTGGCCCGGATAAGTATGCTCGTAAAACTGTGTAGCGCATGTGTGCAAGCGTGTAGTTTTGTAATACATTTGTCTATGAAACCTATCAATATAAACAGACATATGTCGAGCCAGTACCAAGCTCAAATCGACGCTTTCATTGCAAAGGTCGAGGCAGCAAATCCAAATGAGCCTGAATTTATGCAGGCCGTTCAGGAAGTAGCAGAATCTGTTATTCCTTTCATTGAAGAAAATCCAAAATACAAAGGCAAAAGCTTGCTTGAACGTATCGTGGAACCAGAACGTACCATTATGTTCAGGGTGCCATGGACTGACGATCAAGGTAATGTTCACGTAAATAAAGGCTACCGCGTTGAATTCAATAGCGCTATTGGCCCATACAAGGGTGGGTTGCGCTTTCATCCAACGGTGAACCTTAGCGTCTTGAAGTTTTTAGGATTTGAACAAATATTCAAGAATTCGCTCACCACATTGCCGTTAGGCGGTGGTAAAGGCGGTTCAAATTTTGATCCCAAAGGAAAGTCTGATGCGGAAGTGATGCGTTTTTGTCAAAGTTTTATGACAGAATTGGCGCGTCACATTGGGGCAAACACAGACGTTCCTGCAGGAGATATAGGAGTCGGTGGGCGTGAAATTGGCTATATGTTTGGTCAGTATAAGCGTCTGCGCAATGAGTTTACAGGCGTTTTAACCGGTAAAAGCCTTGCTTGGGGTGGGTCGTTGATCCGTCCTGAAGCGACGGGTTACGGTACGGTCTATTTCACCCAAGAAATGCTTGCCACGAAGGGAGAGACGTTCGCTAATAAGCGCGTGGTTATTTCGGGTTCTGGTAACGTTGCGCAATATGCTGCAGAGAAATGTATGGAATTGGGCGCTCACGTAATTACGATGAGTGATTCTTCCGGCTACATTCATGCAGAGAACGGCTTGAACTCAGAGCAATTGGCTTTTGTCATGGAACTCAAGAATATCCGTCGCGGACGCATTAGTGAAATGGCAACTGCATTTAATGATATTACCTTCCACGAAGGAACGCCTTGGGGTGTTGCTTGTAATGTGGCGTTGCCATGTGCTACCCAGAACGAACTCAAAGGTGATGATGCACAACAACTCATCGATAACGGACTACTTGCCCTAGGTGAAGGCGCTAACATGCCGTGTACACCAGAAGCGGTTGAGTTGTTCCTAAAGCACGGTGTAATGTTCTCGCCAGGAAAGGCGTCTAATGCTGGAGGTGTGGCAACATCAGGTTTAGAGATGAGCCAAAACAGCCTGCGTATGAACTGGACGCGCGAAGAGGTGGACGGTCATTTACATAGAATTATGACAGACATCCATTCTGCGTGTGTGAAGTACGGTACTCAGAAAGACGGATCAGTAGATTACGTCCTAGGTGCAAACATTGCCGGTTTTGTGAAAGTGGCAGATGCAATGCTCGATCAGGGTATCGTGTAAATCAAAAAAATAAAAGTGTAAAGACAAAGGGCGCCCATCGGGCGCCCTTTTTTATGCCTTGGTTTTTGTGACGGATCGCCACCACTCAAGCACAGCATTTGCACATCCTTCATGATCTGACATGTGGCCCATATGTCCGTGTGGCGATTCGTATCGAAATGTGACCCCTGGGGCTTCCCACCATTGCTTTACCTGGTCAAACGGCACAACGGTATCGTATACGCCAGCAAAAACGGCGATACCACTTTTTTTGAGATTATCAGGAGGAGTATACAGCACTGAGCTGCGGTCCACTCGTTTTTTCATTCCGTGCAGGGCAGCGATAACACCCTGTGTTTCCATTTGCAGTGCGCGCGCAATCAATGCATCGATATCTGATTTGATGGCTTCCCGGGTGTTTGGGTCAAAAAGTTGTGGAATTGACGCGCGAATAAAGGTGTTCTTATTTTGCTTCACTAAGGCTACAGAGCGGTCCCGCATGATTTTTCGCTCAGTGGAATCGGGCTCTGGGGTTGAGAAAAATAGCCCTAGGCTGGCCAACTGATCGGAGTAATGTACTGCATATTCAAGGCCAACATAACCGCCCATGCTGTGTCCTAAAAGGAGGAATGGTTTGAGTTTTAAAAATGAGGTAAGTGCGTAAAGCGCGTCGGCCATAAACTCCATGGAGTGTTCGTAACCAAACGAGGGTGTAGCACCGTGACCTGGCAGGTCTACCGTCAACACACTTCCGTAAGCAGTCCATTGCGGCAATAAATTCTCCCACATGTGTTTGTCTTCGAGGAAACCGTGGACCAATACAAGCGGTGGATGAACGGAATCGGTCGAGTGAAATTCGTAGTGGATTGAAGCGCCGTGAAAATCTAAGTACGGCATTAGTTTGCCATAAATGCCTCGATCTCTTCCACAGTCTTAGGAATTGCTCGAGTCAAGTTTTCATGTCCCTCCTTCGTGATCACGATATCGTCTTCGATGCGAATACCAAGACCTTCCTCTGGAATATAGATGCCTGGCTCTACGGTGAAGACCATGCCTTCTTCAACAGGAATGGTCCACAAACCGTAGTCGTGCACATCTAGTCCTAAATAGTGGCTGGTTCCATGCATGAAGTACTTCTTATAGGCCGGCCATGCGGGGTCTTCGTTGGCAACATCTTCAGCGGTTATCAACCCCAATCCCAACAATTCTTTGGTCATCAGTGCACCTACCTCTTTATGGAATGCGTCAAGCATAGTTCCAGGTCGTAGCATTGCTATAGCACCTTCGTGCACGCGGAGCACTGCGTTATAGACTTCTTTTTGGCGATCAGTAAACTTTCCATTAATTGGAAAACAACGAGTGACGTCACAAGTGTAGTTGCCGTATTCAGCGCCTACGTCAAACAATATCAAATCGCCGCTCTTGCATTGGTCATTGTTCTCAATATAATGCAAGACATTCGCGTTGTTTCCAGCCGCAATGATTGGTGTGTATGCAAAGCCACGACTACGATTCGTTAAAAATTCATGCATGAATTCTGCTTCCAATTCGTATTCCCAAACTCCCGGTTTTAAGAATTTAAGCACCCGCTTGTAGCCTTTGGTTGTTACATCAGCCGCAATACGCATTACCTCTAGTTCATGTTCGCTCTTTGTTCCTCTGATGCGGTGCAAAATGGGTTGGCTACGCTCGTACTCATGGCCCGGATAGTTTTCTTTGAGCCACTTGTTCATGCGGTCGTGTCGCATTTCTGTTTCGACGTGGGCGCGAAGGTGCTCGTTTCCGTTAATGTAAATGCGTTCCGCGTTGACTGCCATTTCATTGAACACACGTTCAAAATCGGACAGCCAAAAAACGGTTTTAATACCGCTCATTTCAAAGGCCTCGTCTTTACTGTATTTAGCGCCTTCCCAGACGGCGATAAGGTCATTTGTTTCCTTTAAAAATAGCACTTCACGAAGACTTTCCTTGTGCGCATCCGGGAATAAAACCAGTATGCTTTCCTCTTGATCTGCCCCGCTTAAGTATAAAATATCACTGTGTTGTTTAAAGGGTAAATGCGCGTCTGCCGACGTTGGGTACATATCATTTGAAGTGAATATGGCCAATGCGTTTGGCTTTAGGTGCGACGTGAATTTTTTGCGGTTTTCAATAAAAATTGAGCTGCTGAGCTTGTGGTAACGCATGATTGGTATGACTAAATTAATTTAGAATAGTTCTACAAGTGATTTACATGACAATCTTAGATAAACCAAAGTCTGTGATGTAAATTTGTTGAGTCAAAATTAGGCTATTAAACTTTAAATTGCTCATGGCAACAACTTCTAAAGGGCTTTTTGGCTCTTCCTTAGCACGAAAGTACTGGATGGCGATATCCGGACTCTTCCTTTGTACCTTCCTTGTAGGACACTTGTTAGGAAATCTTCAACTTTTTGTTTCTGGTGAAGAAGGCAAGTTGGCCTTTAACGAATACGGTCACTTCATGACCACTTTTCCAGTAGTTAAGATACTTTCATGGGTTACTTATGGTGCTATTTTCTTGCATACAGTTGATGGGATTATGCTCGCGCTTCAAAACCGCGCAGCACGACCTGAAGGCTATGTGAAAGAAAAGCAATCGGCCAACGCCTCGTGGGCATCGCGCAAGATGGCACTCTTAGGCACACTCACATTGTTCTTCATTGTTGTTCATATGAAAAGCTTCTGGTACGAAATGCATTACGGTGAATTGGGCGTAGATGCCAATGGCAACAAAGATCTATGGAGTCTTACCGTTAAGGCTTTTGAGCAGTGGTGGTACGCGGCATTCTATGTAATTGCAATAACGGGATTGGCATTCCACCTAAGTCACGGCGCACAAAGTGCTTTTCAGACGTTGGGAATAAACCACCCGAAATATACTCCGATCATTAAAATGACTATGACAGCATTTGCCTGGTTGATTCCTGCGGGATTCGTTGCAGTGGCGGTATTCCTGTATGTCGTTCAACCGGGTCAAAACTTATAAATCGCTTATTATGGCATTAGATTCTAAAGTTCCAGCCGGCGCAATTGCCGATAAGTGGACCAAGCATAAAGGTGAGATTCCATTAGTATCTCCTGCAAACAAGAGGTTGCTTGATATCATCGTAGTAGGAACTGGTCTTGCTGGTTCTTCTGCCGCTGCCTCATTAGCAGAAATGGGATACAATGTGAAAGCATTCTGTTTCCAGGATTCTCCGCGACGTGCGCACTCCATTGCAGCTCAAGGAGGTATCAACGCAGCGAAGAACTATCAGAACGATGGTGATTCTGTATACCGTTTGTTTTACGATACGATCAAAGGCGGTGATTACCGCTCAAGAGAGGGAAATGTGCACCGTTTGGCTGAGGTAAGCCGCAACATTATAGACCAGTGTGTTGCACAGGGCGTTCCTTTTGCACGCGATTACGGTGGTTTGCTCGACAACCGTTCTTTCGGTGGTGTACAGGTAAGCCGTACGTTCTATGCGAAAGGTCAGACGGGTCAGCAATTATTATTGGGTGCCTATTCAGCACTCAACCGCCAGATTGCTAAAGGTCGTGTGAAAATGTACGCACGTCACGAAATGCAGGAGCTTGTTGTCGTAGACGGCAAAGCTCGTGGTATCATCGCGAAAAACCTAGTTACCGGCGAGTTTGAGCGTCACAGCGCGCACGCCGTGTTGTTGTGTACAGGTGGTTACGGTAACGTATTCTTCCTATCAACGAATGCGATGGGATCGAACGTTACTGCTGCTTGGAAGGCGCACCGCAAAGGAGCGTACATGGCGAACCCGTGTTTCACGCAGATTCACCCAACTTGTATTCCAGTAAGTGGTGAGAACCAAAGTAAACTGACTTTGATGTCAGAGTCTTTGCGTAACGATGGTCGTATTTGGGTTCCTGCGAAAAAGGAAGATGCAGAAGCTATCCGCGCGGGTAAACTTCACCCAAATGACATTGCGGAAGCCGATAGAGATTATTACCTCGAGCGTCGCTACCCGGCCTTTGGTAACCTTGTACCTCGTGATGTAGCGTCGCGTGCAGCAAAAGAGCGTTGTGATGCCGGTTACGGGGTCAATAAGACAGGCGAGGCGGTTTATTTAGATTTCGCTGCAGCTATTATGCGCTTTGGTGAAGAGGAAGTGCACGTTAAAGGATTGAAAAATCCTTCGACAGCCGAGATTAAGGCGCTAGGAGAGAAGGTTGTTGAGTCAAAATATGGAAACCTCTTCCAAATGTATGAGAAGATTACCGCTTCGAACCCATATAAAGAACCCATGATGATTTATCCCGCCGTACACTACACGATGGGCGGTCTTTGGGTAGATTACAATTTAATGACGACGATACCAGGATGTTTCGCTTTAGGAGAGGCAAACTTCTCAGACCACGGGGCAAACAGATTGGGTGCTTCAGCATTGATGCAAGGTCTGGCCGACGGTTACTTCGTAGCACCTTATACAGTGGGTGAATTCTTGAGTACAGATATTCGTTCGGGTAAAATTCCAACGGACAGCCCTGAATTTGAAGCCGCTGAACAAGCCGTGCGTGAGCGTACTGAAAAATTCATCAATAACAACGGTACAAAGTCGGTAGACTTCTTCCACAAGCGTCTAGGTAAGATCATGTGGAATGAAGTAGGAATGGCACGTAGCGAGAAAGGACTGAAACAGGCTATTGCAGATATTCAAGCATTGCGCGAAGAATTTTATGCAGATGTTCGTGTGCTTGGTTCCGCTAATGGCATGAACCCAGAGCTTGATAAAGCAGGCCGCGTTGCAGACCTCATCGAACTGGGCGAGCTAATGGCGAAAGATGCACTCGAGCGTAACGAGAGTTGTGGCGGCCACTTCCGCGAAGAATACCAGAGCCCGGAAGGTGAGGCGCTGCGCGATGATGAAAATTTTGCCTTTGTAAGTGCATGGGAGTTCACCGGAGTCCCGGCTGAAGCGCAATTGCATAAAGAAGAATTGACTTTCGAGAATGTTGAATTAAAGACGCGTTCTTACAAATAATTGGACCTATGGATTTAACGTTAAAAATCTGGAGACAAAACGGCCCTCAAGAAAAGGGCGAGATGAAAACATACCCAATCTCCGGGGTTGAGGAAGACATGAGCTTTCTTGAAATGTTGGATTACTTGAACGATAAGTTGATCAACGAAGGTATTGAGCCCGTTGTTTTCGACCACGATTGTCGTGAAGGGATTTGCGGTATGTGTTCGTTGTTCATCAATGGTGAAGCGCACGGTCCAGGACGTAAGGTTACGACGTGTCAGTTGCACATGCGCGAATTCAAAAGTGGTGACACGATCTATATCGAGCCATTCCGTGCGAAAGCATTCCCTATTATCAAGGATTTGATGGTGGACCGTTCAGCTTTTGACCGCATTCAACGTGCAGGTGGGTACATTAGTGTCAACACATCTGGAAACACCATTGACGCAAATGCGATTCCCGTACCTAAGGAAAATGCAGATAGGGCCTTTGATGCGGCAACTTGTATTGGTTGTGGTGCTTGTGTGGCTACGTGTAAAAACTCTTCTGCAATGTTATTTGCTTCGGCTAAAATCAGTCAGTTCTCTTTGCTGCCACAAGGGCAGCCTGAGGCGAAAGAGCGTGTGTTGAATATGGTGCACCAAATGGACCTTGAAGGATTCGGGAACTGTACCAACACCGGTGCTTGTGAAGTAGAATGTCCTAAAGGCATTTCTTTAGAGAACATTGCACGCATGAATCGCGATTATTTGTTCGCTTCATTGAGCAGCAATAAATAGAATCTTATATCAGTCCTGAGAAGGGCAAACACACATAAACCCCGGCCTTTGGTCGGGGTTTTTTTATGCTCTTGGTCGAACAGGAATGTAAATGTCCTCTTCAGAATTTGGATCCTCGTTTTTGTATTTCGCGCCCAATCGTTCGAAGTGTGGTCGATGGTCCAGTTCCCATGGGCTATTAGGTAGCCATTCGTTGTAGATATAGCGCCACACTGATGAGTCGCTGCTTAATCCTTTGTAATGAAAAACGGCATAGGTTCCTGGCGGAATTTCCAAGTGCTCGAGTCCTTCGTTAGGACCCGTAACTTCTGCACCGCCCCAATAGGTGAAATTTGGATCTGCGGTTGGACCGAAAACGGGAATACCTTCAAAGGAGCGTAGGGAAATAAGATCTTTGTTTTTACGATTACTCACGCGAGAAAGCTGTGGCATCACTTTGGGCCAAAGCGTCCAAGGAGTAAAGGTGCGTAGTGTCATGGGCGCGGAGGCACCGCATAAAAGTGTGCCGTCAAACTGGATGATGGTAGGTGCGATCATGCCTTTAACATAGGCTTTAGTCGTTCAATTTAAGAACAGCTAAGAATGCACTTTGTGGAATCTCTACGTTACCTAACTGACGCATACGTTTCTTACCCGCTTTTTGCTTTTCAAGGAGTTTACGTTTACGAGAAATATCACCACCGTAACACTTCGCAGTAACATCTTTACGCAAGGCACTTAAGGTTTCACGGGCGATAATTTTATTACCGATTCCCGCCTGAATTGCAATCATAAACTGCTGACGTGGAATGAGCTCTTTCAATTTCAGACACATTTTTTTACCAATGTCATAAGCATTGTCGCGGTGGATTAGGGCGCTAAGTGCGTCAATAGGATCACCGTTAAGCATAACATCGACTTTTACCAAATGGCTTTCTCTGTAGCCGATAGGGTGATAATCAAACGAAGCATAGCCTTTTGAGATGGTTTTTAACCGGTCGTAGAAGTCGAATACGATCTCTGCCAATGGCATATCGAAGCTCAATTCAACGCGGTCACTCGTCAAATAGGTTTGATTCGTCAAGATCCCTCGTTTACCGATACAAAGGTTCATAACGGGTCCCACAAAGTCAGCGCTGGTAATGATCTGCGCACGAATGAAAGGTTCTTCCATACGTTCCATCTGCGTTGGGTCGGGGAAGTCTGTAGGATTCTGCACCCAAACGGTATGTTCAGGATCACTTTTTAGATAGGACTTGTAACTAACGTTGGGAACCGTCGTGATGACTGTCATATCGAATTCTCGCTCAAGGCGTTCTTGGATAATTTCCATGTGAAGCATTCCCAAGAATCCACAACGGAATCCGAAGCCTAGAGCTGCAGACGTTTCAGCCTCGAACGTTAGAGACGCATCGTTGAGTTGAAGTTTTTCTAATGAGTTTCTTAATTCTTCAAACTCTTCGGTTTCCACAGGATAAATTCCGGCAAAAACCATCGGCTTAACCTCTTCGAAGCCGTCAATTTGTTCAGAAGCCGGGTGTTCAACAGAGGTAATGGTATCCCCAACTTTGACTTCCTTGGCTTCCTTAATTCCTGAGATTATATAACCTACATCGCCAGTTTTGATCTCTTTCGTAGGAAACTGTTTGATCAAATTTATTCCAATTTCATCCGCATCGTATTGTTTGCCTGTAGACATGAATTTGACGCGTTCTCCCTTTTTTATGGAGCCATTGACTACTTTGAAAATAGCTTCAATCCCACGAAAAGGATTGTAGTGACTGTCAAAGATTAAGGCCTGGAGGGGTCCGTCGGGATCACCTACAGGTGCAGGAACGCGCTCGATGATCGCATCTAAAATTTCAGGAACACCTTTTCCGGTTTTTGCGGAAGCGAGCAAAATATCTTCGCGCTTACATCCGATGAGATCAATGATCTGGTCGCCGATTTCTTCAGGATTTGCGCTTGGGAGGTCAATCTTATTTAGGATAGGGATGATTTCTAAATCGTGCTCCAGCGCGAGGTACAGATTGGAAATGGTTTGTGCTTGAATGCCTTGTGCCGCATCAACAATCAATAATGCTCCTTCACATGCCGCAATGGATCTAGAGACCTCATATGAGAAATCAACATGTCCAGGGGTGTCAATAAGATTGATGGTATATTTTTCTCCGTTCTTTTCATGGTACATCTGAATTGCGTGCGACTTGATCGTGATGCCACGCTCGCGTTCAAGATCCATATTGTCTAAAAGCTGATCTTGTTTTTCGCGATCAGTTACAGAAGAGGTGGCATCTAAAAGGCGGTCCGCTAACGTTGACTTTCCGTGGTCAATGTGCGCGATAATACAGAAATTACGGATGTTTTTCATGGGTGCTAAAATACACTAAACGCTGCCTTCTCGCACCTTCTTTGGCAGCTTTTGCCAAACAAGTTTATAGCTGGTTTCGATCATCTCTTTGATCAGTTCCCAAGAGGCATATTCTTCAACAATAACCGTATTCCAATGGCGCTTGTTCGAATGGTAGCCAGGTATAATCCAATCGTGCTCTTCACGCAGCTCAATGTTGCGTTCAGGATTGTTTTTGAGATTGATTCTTGCGGGCTGATCATCCAGGCTTAGAAGGGCAAACATCTTACCGTGAACCTTGAACACGTCTAAGGTTATTATTGACGAAAGGTGTGGTTTTGTAGAGTTAGATTTTGAAATGAATGGATTTGGTGTGTTTAATATTTGTGGGAGAATTTTGGTGTTTTAGTGTATTATATTGATTTGAGTTGAATTTATATGGATATGGTTGTAAATGTAATTTGATGTGTTTAAAATGTGGATTTAAAAATTATATAGATATGTAGTGAAATTTTTTTTATGGTGATATAATATTATGAGAATATTTGATGGGAAATATCCTAAATCATTGATTATGAGTGATTTAAGGGTATTTTTTTTGTGGTGAATATTTTGTATAATGATATAATAATTTTTTTTAAAATTTTATAATAGAAGTTGGTTATGGATGGGAGAATGAGATTAAGGGATGGAGTGAATTATTATAATGGTAATGAGGAGGAATTATTGGTAAATGGGATATATGATAAGGAAAGGAAATTGTATTGGAATAAGAATAGTGGGAAATGGGTTGGAAAGAAGGTTAAGGTAAGTGATAATTGGTTTTGGGGATTTAATGTATATGAAAATTTAAATGAGGATTGGATAGTTGATAATTTGGATTTTGTATTAGGTAATGAGAAATATGGTTATATAGATAAGATAGGTTTGTTTTTTGAGGAATTGAGGATAAGGGAAGGTAGATATGGTAGAGATGAATTGGTAGATGGTAGTGAAGGTTTATATATTGATAATAGGAATGTTATACGAATTTTAGGGAGTAAGAGATATAAGAATTTAATAAAGTTATTTGAGAGAATAGGTTATTTAGAGGTAATTGAGGGTAAGGTATTAAAGTATGATATTAATAAAAGAATAAAACTTTATAAGGTAAGTTGGAGTAAAATAGGAAGGATAATTGGTTTTAAGTTTATTGAGAATGATAATTTGATAAAAGGATTATTGAGAGAATATTCAGCAAAATCAATTATTAATGAGAAGGAGTTGAATTTTTATAAGGGGTTAGAATTTGATATAGATGGGAATAAGTGGGATAATATAGTGGATAGGAGGTATAATAGAAAGGTAATTGATAGGAAGAATAAAATTAATTGGGGTTTTGTTGGTAAGTCTGAGATAGAGAGATTAAAGAATAAAATAATTAGTAAGTCAGCAATTGAAAGAGATTTAAGATTAAGAATGGAGATTGTTGAGAAGGATATAAGGTATTTAAATAATGGGTTTATTAGGAATGATTTATTTAAGAGGGATGATTTTAGTGGTAGGATTCATACACCTTTAAGTAGATTAAATAAGGAATTGAGGAAAAGTTTGGTTTATAAGGGGGATGAATTGGTTGATTTAGATTTGAGGAGTAGTTATATAAGTTGTTTAGTTTATTTGGTTGAGTATTTAAATAGAAATAAAAAAACACTTAATAAGAAATCTACTTTTGGTTTTGATGGGTTGTTTTTTGGGGAGGATGATAAATTAAAGGAGAATTGGAATAATAGAAAGAAGATTTGGAGTGAGTATTATAATGTTGATGAGGATTATTATGATTTAGGTGAATGTGAATTTGATTTTGATGAGTTAGTAGAAAATTGGTGTAGTGAATTTTTTGAAGAGTGGGTAAAATTTGAAAATCTATTATTGAGAATTGAGATTAGAGGTAATGAGAGATTGATATTATGGAAGGAGGGGAGGAATATTAGTAATGATCCAATTGTAAAAAGTGAGATTAAAGAATTGGAGAAGAAAAATTATGAAATAGAAAAGTATTTGAATTTAGATTTTAATTCTATTTCTAATTATATGGTGAGAAGTAGTAGGTTGTTGGATAAGGTAAGAAATGAGTTAAATAAGAAAATTGATTATAGGGATAGGAATAATAAGTGGTTTATTGAGTTTAAGCAATGGAGTGATGATGATTGGTTTGGTAGAGGAAGAATTTATTTGATAGGTGGGAAGTTGGATGATTTTTTAAATAGTGAAGTAATATATAGGAAGAGAGGTAAGGATAATTATTGGATTTATAGTTTGGATAGAGGGTTGTTAGAGACTGCAAAACATATATTTTTTGATTTTGGTGATGGTTGGAGGGATGATATTGAGGAAGTAAGTTGTTTGGATTTGGGTGAGAGAATTATTTGGTGGAGTTATGATGGTTTTGGGTTGAAAGAAAATGAGGTTGATAATAATTTATTTAATGGTAGATATGAGGTAAAATCAAAATACTTAAGTAAAAAGGATGAAATCAATCTAAGGGAGAGAATAAAGAATTTTAAATATGTGGGAGAGATTGATAAAGATGAATTAGATAAGTTTATTCAGTCTTTTATTGAAAGATATGGTAAGGAATATTATTTAGAAGGTAATATTGAAGGTATAAAGGATGATAGAGGTGGTAATCATTATGAAAATTATGGAAGGAATCAATTATATAGGTGGAGAGATTTAGTTTTTGGTAATGGTGAGTTTGGAATTGACTTTTATAGTTGGTGTGGGTTGAATAATGGTTGGATAAGTAAATATGATAGGGAGTTATATAATAGGGATTATTATAAAGAGTTAATAATGAGGTTATTATTTATGCAAAGGCAATATAATTCTTATTATGATATAGAAGAGATTAAGAGGATATTTGGGGATTTATGGTATTTAATAGAGGATTTAAAACAAATTTCGATTAGTAGTGATGGTAGTGGAAAGAAGTTTGATTATGAATTAATGAGTAAGAATAATCATAAGTATGTAAGTCTAATATTGGGATATATTGAAGTTGATGTAATGAATCTAATTAAGAGTTTTATTGATGGTGTTATGGATGGTGATATAGGTTATATTCAGATTCACGATGGTTTGTTGGTAAGAAAAAAAGATTATAAGAAGTTGAAATTTTATATAAATAACTTATTGAGGAAGGAATTAGGTTATATGTTTTCATTGAAATAGTGAGGAGATGTGGAGTTAGGTTGGATATTGGAGAAGAGGTTATTATCTTTATGCTGATACTTTAGATTTGAATTTAAATTGATTCTAAGGGTTCAGCATTAAGATATGAAGGGATATTTGGGGAAACACATAATAGTTAAAAGGGTTATGAAGAAGAGTTATTTATTGATATTTGGGTTGTTACCAATATTATCATATTCACAGACCTATAGTGAGTTAATGTGGATAGTAGGGGAAAATGATTTTAAGAGGGTAATGATTGAGAATGATTTTCAGTTTGATACCATTTTAGATGGAACCATTATATATGGTTATAATTTGGTGAAGGATAGTAAAGAGGGAAGTAAAAGTTTGGTTTGGGGAGGATATAATAAAAATGGAGTATGGAAATTACAATTTGCTGATAAAAAGACTTTGATATATCGATTTGGACAATATGAAGAGATTGTTGATAGTATTAAAGAGAAATGTGATTATGTGGATGTAATAGGTGTAGATGGAATAGATTATGTTGTATATAATTGTATTGAGAGTAGGTTTGAAGGAGATATTGGGTTTGTAATATATGATGGTAGTGGGTTGATAAGATATTTTCCTAAAGAATAAATATTTATTGGTGAAATCATTTAGTTGATTAACTGAACGTAGTGTAAGAAGGAGATAGGTTTTTAATCTGTCTCCTTTTTTTTATGTGGTTAGGTTAAAGAGGAATATTAGGTTTAGACAATAACGAAGGTTGTGGTATAAAAATTTAATTGTTATGAGTAGAGTAATAGGTTATGTGAGAGTTAGTAGTGAAATGCAAAAGGAGAAGGATAATAGTATTCGTTCTCAAATAAAGAGTATTAAGAAGTATTGTGATGATTATGATTATGAATTGGTTGGGATTTATAAGGATGAAGGGATAAGTGGATTAAAGAGTAGTAGAGAAGGGTTGAATGAAATGATGGTTGAAATACAACGATCTAAAGTTGATATAGTATTGGTTTATAGTCTTAGTCGTTTGGGTAGAAAATTGGTTGATGTAGTAGGTTGGGTAAATGATTTAGAGAAGAGGGGTATAAGATTTATTAGTATAAAAGAGAATTTTACTAATGAGGGTGTTATGGGTCGTTTAATGATGGGAATATTGGGTAGTGTAAATGAATTTGAGGTTGGTATTCTCAGTGAACGAATTAGGGATGTAAAACAATTTAAGAAGAGTAAAATGGAGGTGTATTGTGGTCCTATTTGTTTTGGGTGGGATAGGATAGATAATGAGTTAGTGGTAAATGAGTATGAAATGAATGTATTGGAGGATATTCAATTTTATAGACTTAATGGTTGGAGTTATGATCGAATAGCAAAATATCTAAATGGTGAGAATATTAAGAGTAAGAATGGTGGTAAATGGTATAGTAGTAGTGTTAGGAGTGTTTTGAAGAATGGTGTATTGAGATAGTATGTGTCAAACATATATGTGGTATGTGGTATGGGTTGGTGTTGTTGCTAACCCATTTTTATTGGGGAAATAAAGAAAATGTTAGGAGTTTGTGTGTTTTGATAGAGTGGTGAATATGTATTGATGTATGTGTGTGGTAGTATGTAGTGTATATAATGTATGACATACATAATGCGTATGTATCCCATATATGCTGATGTCCATCGACGTATATATGTTGGAAAAAGGGATTAGATGTGTAAATGAATCGAATTTAAAGAGAGTGTATATAGAAGAGTATATATGGATATATGATGAATAGTATAGAATTTATAGATAAGGTAAGTAGTGGTTTATGGGAAGATAGATTTAATGTGATGATGATTCTATTTATTTCTAAAGTCTTAAAACTGAATGATGATGGTAAAGGATATAATTGGGAAGGAGTAAGTAAAGATGAGTTTAAAGAGTTGATTTGTTCTCAGTTATTAAAAATGGAGTATGATGATGAAATGAAAATTGAAATAAGTAATGTGTTTAGAATTTTAAGTGAGTATGGAGAAGATGGAAGAAGTCTTAATGACTAAAAAAGAATTAAGTGAGTATTTGAATTGTTCGATTGGTACAATTGATAATTTAATGAAGGAGGGAAAAATTAAGTATATCAAATTAAATAAGATGGTAAGATTTGATAAGGATGATATAGATAAGACTTTGGGAATTATGAAAATGAGAGGTGTGAGAGTTATGAAGAATATAGAAATGAGAAAATTGTTGAGAGATGGATAAAAATGATGTAATTAATAAGTATAGAACTTCGATAGATAAGAATAGAATTGAAAATATTTGGAATGATGTGTATTCTATTAATAAGGTAGTGAGGTATGGGAAGAGTGTTGGAGATATAGTTGATATGATTTGTATGAATGTGGTTAGAATGATGGAATTAGAGAATCAGTTTAGAACGATAAAATATGAATTGGATAAAATTCAAAATTCTAATAGAGAGATTAGAGTTAGTGGGGTGGAGATATTGAGAAGAGAAAATAGATTAGAAAGATATATAGAGACTTTGGATGATAATGAGAGAAGACAAATTACTTCTTTAGATTTAGGAGTGAATGATGTAGTTGGGGAAATTCAATTAAGGGAGTTTAAAGAAAGACAAAGTAGATATAGTAAGTCTTATAGTATGACAAATGGATAGAGGAGAGGGTATGATTAAGAAAGTGAATTTTACTATTGATTTAAGAGATGTGATTGATAGTGAGGTAAGGAAGAATAAGATTATTGAACCTATGGATGCGATTAGTGATGAATTGTTAGATAAGTTGGTTGATGATATGATTGCTAATCACATTAAAGACTTTATTTCAGCATATATTAAGAAGGAGTTAGGGTTTGGTAGTTTGGAATTTAATGGAGATTTGTTACTTTAGGGTTACTTAATCAAAAAAATAAGAGTTATGGCATTTGAGTATTTACAAAGAGGAGAAACAAAACCTTCTGCAAAAGAAGTAATTATTAAGTATGTAGAGGAATCTATTACTAAGTTAGAGAAAGAAGGATTTAAGATTTTAGGTAAAGCAGCAAAAGGTTCTAATAAAGCAGTTGCAACAGAAATCTATAGTAATTCAGTAAATGGTAATCGAAAGTTTATTCTTAGATATAAGAATAGTAAGGTATATCTTACTGAAGATGATGCAAATAATGAGATTGCATATTATTATGGGTGTGATGATGTAGAAGGAGTATTAAAGGTTTTGAAATCTGTATTAAAGGATTTAAAAGCAATGAAACAAAGTAAGTTTTATTGTCGTAAGAGAGAAAATGGTAAAAGAGTTACTCATATAGTTGAGTAATAATGTATTTAAATGCGTTTTAATGCGATGTCTTTTAGTTTTTAATAGGGATATTGAAGTAAAAGAGGTAGTTGTTTAAATCGCATTATATAATGTAGAAAAGGGAAGGTAGTCGAAATGACTACCTTCTTTTTTTGGTGAATATTGGATTATCTATTGTTTGGGAGTAGATGAATCCTTTTTGGGTTGAGGGTTTTGATTTTGTAGATTTATTAATGAGTCAATTTTAGTATTGAAGGTTTTTTCAAAGTCTTCGATTGCTAATTTCATTGAGTTATTAATGGACTCATATAATTTCTTATTGGTAAAGTAAGAGATTAGTTTGAGTTGTGATAGTAGTGTTGGATCTACTAAAGTTGTAAAACGAATGTTTTTTGTTTCTACCTTTTCCATTTTTGTTGATGTTTTAAATTTTTAACTTTTAAATGTTGGGAAAGGAGAGTTGGGGAGACAAATATCTAATTAGAAGTTTTTTAAGAGTATGAAAATTGGGATTTATTGTAGGGTAAGTAGTTTATCTCAAAAAGAATTTGGGGAAAGTTTGGAAACTCAAAGAGTGAATGGAATTAATTTTTGTAAGGAAAAAGATTTTGATTATAAGATATATGATGAAGGAAGTAGAAGTGGTGGGAGTATAAAAGATAGATTGGTTTATCAGCAATTGGTAAATGATGTAGAAAAGAATAAAATAGATGGAATTTGGGTAACAATGTTAAGTAGGGTAAATAGAAATACCTTAGAGAGTTTGTTGTTATTTAAGTTGTGTGTAGAGAATGAAGTTGATTTATTTGTGGGTGATACTAAATATAATTTAGATGATCCACAGATTAGATTGCAATTAACAGTCTTAAGTAGTTTTGATGAATATAATAGAGAAGTTATTGGTTTACAGAGTGTAATTAATAAGAAGAGATTGTTAGAAGATGGTTATTATATAAATAGTTCAGTTCCTTTTGGTTATGATGTTGTAGATAGAAAGATTATACCTAATAAAGAAGAAGGTGATTTATTGAATCAAATATTGGATTGGTATATTGATGGTTATAGTCAAAAAAGAATAGTAAATGAGTTAAAACTAAATTATCCTAATGGTGTAGGAGGTAGAGAATATAAATGGAATACACAATGGGTAAGGAAGTTTTTGAAAAGGGATTATTTTGTAAGTGGAGAATTTATAACATCCTTAAAGGATGATGAATATAAATTTAAGATTGAACCTATTGTATCTAAAGATAAATGGTTAAAAGCAAAGTCTGTATTTGGTAGTAATCAAAAACATCTTAGAGAAGAACAAATAAGTTGGTTGGAAGGTAAAGTTGGATGTAGTCAGTGTGGGGGTAATATTACTTTAGGAGTTGCGTATGGTTGGAAGAAGAAAGATGGTACGCAAAAAAAATACTATTATTGGAGTTGTCGAAATACTACTGAATTACATAAAACAAAGCATTGGTCTATAAAGAAAAAGGATTTAGAAGATGATTTGTTGTTGTTTGTAAATCGTTATTTGCTTAATAAAGAGTGGTTAAAAGAAGAGTTGAAAGATATAATAAGTGAAGAGTATAAGTCTAATACTGAAATTCAAAATATTGAAATAGATAGAAATAAATTGTTAGATGATAGGGAGAAAGTTGAATTGAAGTTGGATAGAGCAAAACGACTATATGTTAATTTGGAAATTAGTGAAGAAGAATATAAGGGGTATAAAAAGGATTATGAAGTTGAGTTAAGTAAAATTGATGATATTTTGTATTCGCAGAAAGGAAATAGAGAGGTATTAGATAGGTTTGTTGAAGAATGGATTAATGATTTTGGTAGTATAGATAATTTAACTGCTACTCAGTTCTTAGATAAGTTTGTTGAGAGGATTAATATAAGATTGATTAAGAGAAGTTATTTTAAGGAGGGAAGGTTGATTAAGTATAGTTTTGTGTTTAAGAATAGAAAGTTGGATTGGAGAAATATTGAAAAGGAGGTATTTAATAGAAAAAAAAATAAATATAACCTTTCGTCGTTAAGTAATTCTAATACTAGCGTGTATTCGTCGAAGGGAAGGTGTTCAGTAGCTAAAGGAAGAGAAAGCGCAAATTCGCGGATGGACTCGTGATTCATAAACTTAAAGATAGGGCAAATCGTATCTTTGGAAGATGGAGCAA
>Ga0209137_1000375_pt1 | contig 48743 bp, 41 predicted proteins | sample SaaInl5LU_22_DNA_FD_184642 | JGI IMG/M metagenome (GOLD analysis project Ga0209137, IMG submission 184642) | Marine microbial communities from expanding oxygen minimum zones in the Saanich Inlet - ESP_105LU_22_DNA (SPAdes) (version 2) | ecosystem: Environmental > Aquatic > Marine > Intertidal... | reverse complement strand
CCGTTATGGTAGAAGAGAGGGCCGTAGGTTGAGAGATGGTAACGGAGTGTGTTCCGGTACATCCGTTGTTATCCGCAGCTGTTACGGTGTAAGTTCCTGCAGCGAGGTTGGTAATAGAAGCCCCACTGGCTCCATGTTGCCATGTGTAGGTATAGGGAGATGTTCCACCGCTAGCGACAACGGTAACGGCTCCACTGGAACCGCCATTACATGTTACGTTGCTTTGTGTGCCTGATGTTGAGACACTCACGCCGCTTCCGGGCTCGGTAATGGTTGCTGTAGAGGTTGTGGTACAGTTGTTGGCATCGGTGACGGTGACGGTGTGTGTTCCGGCACTCAGTCCTGTTGCTGTCTGGGAGCTTGCCCCTGAAGGTGCCCATGAGTAGGAGTAGGGAGCGGTACCGCCTGTAGCACTAACAGTTGCAGACCCATCGGTTCCATTCAAGCAGGTGGCATTGGCTGTAACAGAAGCTGTAGCTGCTAGTGCGGCACTGGGTTGTGTGACAGTAGCATTGACTTGCGCAGTACAGTTGTTGGCATCGGTAACGGTGACACTGTAGGTTCCTGCGGCAAGACCTGTTGCCGTTGCATTGATCTGCGCAGGGGCCGTAGACCAAGAGTAGGAGTAGGGGGTTGTTCCTCCCGAAGCTGTCACAGAAGCAGTTCCATTGGTTCCGGCATTACAGCTTACAGCAGTTGCTGTGGCAGAGGCGGAGATGGCTGCAGGCTGAGTAAGGGTTACACTTTTAACAATAGAACAAGAAGCATCGTTGGCATCCTTGATGGTTACACTATATGTGCCAGCTGCCAGAGAGGAGATAGATGAGTTGGTTCCCCCGGTGCTCCACACATAGGTATAGCCGCCGCTACCACCGCTAGCACTAACAGAAGCAGAACCGGTACTTCCTCCATTACAAGAAGGGTTGGTGCCCGTTATGGTAGAAGAGAGGGCCGTAGGTTGAGAGATGGTAACGGAGTGTGTTCCGGTACATCCGTTGTTATCCGCAGCTGTTACGGTGTAAGTTCCTGCAGCGAGGTTGGTAATAGAAGCCCCACTAGCTCCATGTTGCCATGTGTAGGTATAGGGAGAGGTCCCATTGGTGGTCGCAAGCGTTATGGAACCGTTACTACTTCCGTAGCAGGTAACGTTTGTTAAGGAGGTAGTTGAAATAATCAAATTACACTGAGCCGAAACCGAATACCCATAAAGGACGAAAGCGGCCGTTAAAAACGGCCGCCAGAGGTTCTTTACAATGGGCAATAATCGTCTCAAATTCAGTAGTGTATAATTATTTCAACACGTCTATTTTTTTCTCTAGAACCCTTGACATACTTACCCTCCTCATCAAAAGGTTTAATGGTCGGTTTTACATCTGCAAAGCCAATGGCTCGGGAGTTTTCAGGAGGGAGTCCATTTTCAATCATTTGACGCAAGACGGTAGCCGCTCTTGCCGAAGACAATTCCCAATTGGATGGAAACCTGAAGGATCGAATAGGGGTATCATCCGTATGACCTTCAATATCCATTGTCAGATTATACTTCCCGACTATAGAATCAAGGGATAGACATACCTCATCAATAGTTTGCATGCCTGCGCGGGTGAGATTTGCTTCGCCCGAACTAAAAAGGCTTTCTGAACCGAGAAGAATATTGATACCACGATAGTTCTTTTCGATATCTACTCGGGGGTTATCATTTACGGAATTGTCAAATGTGGAATCCAGCTGGTTGTAAAGCATTGTAAGTGGTGAACCCGATTTAGTATTCAACTTATCACTGACAAAGCCATTTTTGAGCTCTTCAAAAAGCTGTAAATCCACTTTTGAAGCAGAAAAAAAAATGACAAAAAAGGCCATGAGAAGGGTGATCATATCCGAATAGGTGGCAAGCCAATCGTTGGCACCTCCTTCGTCATTATCATCTTCCACAACAACCTTTTTTACGCGAGTTTCCTCGACAGACTGTTGTTTTTTGTTCATGAAGTTTAACATGGCTACTATGAATTTATTCTCAGCTACCCCCTTGTCCGATTAAGGAGCTAAGCTGGTCTTTGATTAGTAGTTCGGACTTTCCTTCACGGATAAGTACAATGCCCTCCATGACTAGTTTTTCGCGGGTCTGATTGATAGATTGATTGTACTTGATTTTTTTTGCCATTGGACTGAATAGCAAGTTTGCAAAACCAACGCCATAAAGTGTTGTTAGCAGCGCTAGAGCAAGTGCTGGGCCGACACCTGAAGGTTCATCTAAGTTATCTAGCATGATAATCAAGCCAAGTAATGTTCCAACCATACCGAAGGATGGAGCTGTATTAGCCATCATTTGAAGCACATCCGCCTTCTTTTTTTCCTCCCCTGCACGCTTATCTATGTACAACTCAGCCATATCTCGTATCTCTCGAGCCGAATAGTTCGTACTAACTAGTTCAAACATGTACTTTGTCATGGAGTCTGAAGGTTTGTTTGAAGCAAAAAAGTTATTCTTGTCATTGGCATACGCTGAGCGATACTGAAGAATATTTTTAATTTCAGTTTCTAAAAGTTCAGTTTTTGAATTATAATGACTGAACATAAAACGTAATGAAACAATGGCGCTTAGAACGGTGTGCGCTGGATACATAATAAATAGGCCTGTCAATAGTCCACCCAGAACTACAGCCAAAGAAGCAAAATCCAGAAAAGGAATAACTGGGAGATTTTTTGTTATTGCGACAGCCCCAACAGTATCAAGTGCTCCAATCATTAGAATGCTAAAACAAATAAAAAAGCCGAGAAGTGTGGTTGGTGAAAATTTCATGATTCGTGGGTTTAATTCCAGGGTTTAGGGTCAAGTTCATTCGCTTTGTTCCAGAATTTAAGCGCTGTAGTGCTATCTCCTTGAAGATAGTACAATGAGCCTAAAAGCTCTAATAATTCTGGTGTCACAAGTAATTCGAGTCCCGCTTTAATGTGGTACTCGGATGTGAATAGATCATTTGAACTTAGCGCTTTCTGAGCGGCGATGTAATGACGAAGATAAAGTCGTGTCTCTTCTGCACTAAACGTTCTGTTTGAGCTGTAGTAGCGGCCCGAGGATGGTGAATTTTCGACCAAGTCCTGTGTGCTTTGTGGAGCGCCGTCTAGGTACAATATGTCCGTTTGAGCGTTAGCTGGAGTACCCAAAAATGTGCGTTCCGTAAGCTCGTTATTAGGGATTGAAAAGCTTCGCGTGAACTCCTCTGACCTCGGGGGCATAAAGCACCCATAGGCCAAAAGGCTGAGAGATAAGCCTAAAGCGATTTTGCTAATGTAAGTTCCTTTGGTCACAGTTCGGATTCAACTTTTGGAGGAACCTTAAATGTAATCCAAACGTTTTGTTCTTGCAAAGTGGAATACAGCCTCTAAAAGCCTAGACCTATTCCAATGTAAAATCGGTCGAAATTTGATAGACCAAGTGGACTCTCAGCCCAAGGGATAAGGCTTCTGTTGCACAGTTCAATGCCAGATCGAAGTGAAAAATTCCGCGATACGTAGAGGTTTAAACCAGATGATAGGTTATATCGACCTAGGTTTAGTTGGGTTAAATCGGTAAGAATTGATGAGTTCCATGACAGATTTGACTTCACGTTAAATAGCCTAAATTCCTTCAGGAGTAATTCAGAGGAAACACCCGTCATTAAACTCAAGAGTATCGATGCGGGAGTGTTAGAATTCAAATTCATGGGTACAGTATACATCAGCCCAACCTGATACCCGAAAGTTAAATCTCGTCTCCCACGAGCATATTGACTCCCGGTTAATGAAAAACCAAATACTGTTCCACTAAAATTCTGACGGATGGTATCTAAGCCTTGGTTGATTAGTCCTGTATACTCAAGATTAGGATGTATGGAGGCCGTGGATGATAAAGTCAAAATGGGCAGAGGTCTTTCTTCATTCTTCCCTTTGAGAGAATACATTTCAGAAAAGAGTACGAGGCCAGCTCGATTTTTTACCAAGACAAAGGTGACAATATCATTTCCTTTACTCGGTAAAATTTCAGCTCTTAGAAGCAGGGTTTTTTGATTTAAACCATCAGACTGTGCAAGACTGTACGTATGCACAGATTTAGAGCAAGAAGCCTTAATAGCATTTGCTACGAGAACAAAATTTTCTTCTTTTGAATTTGTCCCAGAGCTAGCGGTAATTGCTTCAATCTGAATTGTTTGTACACCATGTATTCTAGAATTCAGGTCTTGAGTTAACGATTGTTCGAATCGATTCAAAAGTCCAAGAGAAATGGGACGAGGACTTTGCCCAAAACTTAAATAACTTAAAAGTAAAGCCCCAGTAAGAATTGCTTTCTTACTCAGAAACCAGTTATAAGTACTTACGAACTTCATCTAGAATTGCTTTTCGAGCTTTTCGTACAATATCGCTCGCGATGCGATTGCCACTGCTTATTTCTGATTCGATCATATCGCGTTCACGTGGTGGACGAGATTCCAAAATAGCTTCTAATGGCTTTTTATCTAAGCCAAAACATGCATTGATTAAAATATCAGTTTCAAAAATGGAAAGCGCGTTTCTTAAAATGTCTTTTTCGATTTTGTGTAGGTTGTAGAATCCGATGAATCGCTGTTCGATGAGTTGTCCTCTATCTAGATCAGCGGCCATGATGTCGTCAATCAGTTTTTTCTGCTTAGACGCATCGTATTCATCGAGTGTTTCGATAAGAGCTTTATTGCCATCTATGTCTATATTCTCCAGGCCAACTAGTTCTTGAGCCTTACGGGCATAACGAACGCCTATTTCTTTAATGACAGAAAGAGGTAAACGTTGAAGTTCTACCACCTTCATGAGAATTTCAGACTTATCATTATCCTCTATCAAATCTAGAAGTGCCATTCGACGTTTTTGATCCATTTGAGAGAATAATACCGACGAAATTTCAGGTCGATCCCCACGTATCAACTGTACGATTTGGTAATTAGACAACTGATTTAAAAAGCCAAATACATTTTGTTTTTCGTCTTTGAAAGCTAATTTTTCATTCGAGAGAGCCCGAACCGTGCTATTGAAGGTTAGAAGGAATTTATCCATGCTTTCTGAATCAAGTTTATCCTCTTCTGGAGTGTCTATTTGATTTAGCATGGTTAAGTAGGACGAATATTCCATGAATGGCTTGAGTAGCGCTACTAGGTCAGGGTAAGGCCGAGCTAGGGAAGAAAAGAAAATTAAACCTTCTATCTCTTGATTCTCAATCATGGCATTCATGAAAGTGCCAACGGATTCTGGAGTTTCAATTAGTAACTTTTTAAACTCGGATCTTTTGAGATTAGGTGAACTTGTGTCAAAAGCTTCGGAAGCAATTTTTTTCAATTTGTTGTTTGACAAAGACTTTTCAAGCTCTTCCATGGTGCCATCTTCCTCCATTTCCGCTGCCGCTAGCCTAGCCTTTCTCCTGTTTCTACGAATAAGTAGGGCAATCACAGTCGCTAAGAGCAGGATTAAACCTATTATCCAAAACCAAAAATATTCTGAAAAAAGGTCTGAACTTGAAGGCTCATCTGTATTTGGTAAGGTGTCTTCGGGTACATCAATAATTAAGTCTTCAACTAGTGGTTCTTCTTGAATGTATTCGCTTGTTGGCACCAAGTTTTGGGCGTTGAGGTTTGGATCTTCGCTTTGATCTCCTGATTTATACACCGGGAAATTGATATAGTCGATTTGAATAAAATCTGTCGAAGGGTTAAGGCTTAAGTTGTTCGCTATTAGTCGTTTAAAAAACGCAGTGTTTTCTTCGACTTTCCCTTTGTTCAATGTAATGAACACTTGTGTTCTGCTGTCAATCAGCTGATCTATACTCTTCTCCCGACTAACACGCTGCAAAACTCCTGGTAACCCATCTATGTTTTCATTTCGCTTGACCTTTTTACGGATAAACACTTCTTCGAGTCTCACATCCACACTGAAGTCGTTTTTATCTATGTATCGAGCTAATTCTTGAGTCACAAGCAATTTCTCGCCATTTAAATTTTTACTGCTGTATACATATTCTTTTTCCTCACTTCCAGTTTCTTTGTCAGCTGTTGATGCTGAGCGCTGCCCTCCTTTTATTAATTCAAGGAGGCTTGGAGATTCGGTAGTTCGCTCTATCGTGTCTAAAGCTGCAGCCTGACCAAAGGCAAGCGAGCTCCAGGTTAAGAATAAAAAAATAAATGGGTAGATGTTAACTGAGCGCATTCTATGTGGATGAAAGTTTTACAGGTTTGCAAATAAACCGATGCTCAAATGTAAAATTTTAAAATTCTTTTTTACTTGAATAGTTTCACGGAAACGAACAATGTCACTTCCGGTTACATTTCCATAAAAGGTAATTCCTGGCATTGGTTTATAAAGCAATCCAATTTCGTTCCAATTTCCAAACTGACTAGAAAAATTCAAACGCGTCATCAACTGAAGATTACGCCCATGGTTTTGGTGCAGCCCGATGGCTAAATTCGAGTTGTTGAAAAGATGGTTAGAGTAATATGAATATTTGGCAGAGCAGCGAAGTGAAGGTGTGGGGATATACGTCCATGATAAATGGATCTCTTGAGCAGGTTTAAAAAGGTTCTTCGAAGAGTTCAACTGATTGGTCACGTTACCCACGCTTGAATCAGGTTGAAATTGAGCCTCAGGTAGTATGGAGTCCAGTCTTCCAAGATCCAGCCCATCGAATTTCCATTTAAATTCAACTTTGCGATTCAATAATTCCGAGAGTGTACTCAAGAGTGGAATTCCAATGAGGCTAGCTTCAATTTCATGCTGGTCATTGATAACATGGCGCTCTGTGTAATCTAGTAACAGAAGAAAATTTCTTGGGATAATTATACTTGACAGTAGTTTAACAGGGTCTGTATTTAGAAGCTCTAAGTTTGCCGAATTCGCCGATAGATATACTTGATCCGCTTTGGCGTAAGCGATATATTCTGATCCAGTATTTAGCTGGGAAGTATACAAATTGGCAACACAGCCTGTGTCGACGGACAGAGCATAAATATTTGAATAATCCCGCAACCTAACTCCCATGAGATAAGACTTTGAATCCCCTTTCCATTCAATCCAACTCCCAAAATCTTGATATCCAACAATACCAAATCTGCCTCCTGTTAAGTCAATTACAGTGTCAGGATTCCAATCAAATCCTTCTCCGAGTGAATTCAGTATTCCGCTACTTAAACCAGGATCCTTGATATAAATCTCATCTGTTCGTTGAAGTTGAGAATACAGACTGGCTTTTTTTGAGATTCTGACGTAGCTCCAATTATTGATCGCATTCTTAAGAAAGGTGAAATTGCGATCAGTTTGAGATGATGTGTTTCTGGCAAGGAGAAAGTCTAAGCCACTGAAATTATATGCTTTCTGACTATCATCTAAAAAGGACTTAAAGTCGTAGTTCCCTGGGTAAGAAAGTCCACCTTGAGCGACCAAAGTCGCTGGCAAGGCAATGAACCCAATGGCAATAAGAAGATTCTTCATGGCAAAACAAGATTTGCTTCCAATCGGATGGCTCCTGATGCTGGAAGTCGAATTTTGTCATCTGAATCACCACCGATCTCGAGTATGTATACAAGCTGCTTCGCCTTTTTTATAACTGCTTTTCTGATGAAAAAACTAGACTTACTTTCAACAAATGTGAGCCCGTTTGTCAAGTTAGCTGAAAATGGAGAAGGCTCTATTAGAATCAAAGATTGGTCGTCAATAGAATTGCTCAAAGAATCTAAAAGCTTAATTCTGAGTCGAATCCCCAGAGTGGCTGGATTCCTACTGGCAAAATCAAGACGGATTGTGTCAGTAAGTGCATAATGAATAAGGGTAGTGTCGAGATTGAGGTTCAGCGTATCAGAGAATACAAATCCACTGAGCTTTCCCTGAATTGGAAGTATAAGTTCTGGCGTCAGAGTGATATGACTATTTTCCGTGACTGTGTAAAGGTCTCCATTGCTTATCAATTTTATCTTTGGGGCTAGAGCAAGTGAGTCCATAGGAATAGAACTCAAAGCACTGAGTTGAGAATTGCTTGAGTCAAAAGTGAAGCTCTCCTTAAAGAGTCCGTTTGATTGCATATCCAACTTCTTCTTTAGGCTATCTGTTTGAAAAACGCCATTAGGATAATTTTCTCCAAAAAGTTGAAATTCAACCTCGTAAGGGGCGTCACTGTCAATTCCAACATTGAGTATTGGGTCAAAAAATTCTGCGGTATCGATTAATGGAACTGAAAGACTTGATGCGGTGCTTTGACGGGCTGTCAAAGGGAGGTTGAAGTTGAGATCAACAAGGGAGTAAGAAGGCTTGGCGAATGCATGTACGTCTGTTGTCGTTATTTGACGAGTGCCCACAGACGAAGGAATTGCAGTGTTTAATGAGTAATAAATACTTTGAAATTCAAAGGTATCACGACTGCCAAAAAGAGTTTTTCCGCCAACCATATATTGCGAGGTTTGACCAGGTACGGCCGCTAAATCCGCAAGGACTTGACCATTATTAATGATTGTTCTTCGCAAGGGGGTTCCCAAATTGCTTGAAAAATTGAAGAGGAAGCTTGAATTAGAACTCAAGCGTATCTCAGATCGTGGAGCCATGATGCTCAAACTATCTAAGTAGAGAAGCTGAATTATTGAATTCTCCCAAACGGCGGAGTCAAGTGCCGCCTCAAATTGGGTAAACGGTTGTTCAAGACCCAGTTCTAAATTGAATAGTGGGGTTCCTGGGTCTAAAGGCCCTAAAGGGGTGTATGAAAAAGACACTAAGGACAATTTCATGGGAAGATCACCTGAGGCCGATAATTGGACTACGAAGTTTTGAGTCCCACCAGATGGAATTGTCACAACTGAGCTTACTATAGAATCAGTCGGTGTTACTATTTGAAACTGACATTCAATCAAGGCATTCTGAATATTTTCCAACTTTAACTTAGCGTCAACAATGGTTGAGCTTGTGTAGGATTGGCCCGGTTGCCCAATTGAGATTTGATTCCGCTTCAAAATTGCTTGAGTAATACTTGGGGGCGTGCTTCCTGCTTGGACAGCTTGATTAAATGCAAGAGCTAAACTAGAATTTTGGATGAATGAACCCAAGCTGTCGCTTGTTACAAGATGACTTCTTCTAATAGAGCCCCATGGATTGTTAATTACATTTGAACTCACTTGAAACCTGTTTGACATTGAGCGGTTAAAAAGGTTAAAAGGGATTTTAATGCCAGTTGTCGAACTTAACGGAATTGAGATTGCTTGGATGGTCTCGTAGGCGATGGTGTCTAGTCCAAAATCCCTTAAGTTCAAATCTTGATTTAACAAAGGAACGGTGAGACGGACGCTCGGACGAAAGTCTAAACCAACGTCGACATAATCTTTTTGACACGAATTAAACAGGAATGAGCACAAAAGAATCCCAATGGTAACTCTGTAAACGGAGCGGATGATGTATAATTGTCTCATGAAATCTGCAAGGCGTCTTCGATACTTAAAGCGTTTGTTGAACTCATTGGATGAGGCTGACTACAAAAGTGCTAAAATTGATAGCCGCTTTAAATATACTCGGAGACTTGTTTATAATCCTAATTGGGTTGAATTCAGTCAATTGTTTATGTACGTGCTGAAAGTAGAGCCGTTAATGCTCCTAACCACTCAAAGGGTGGTTTGGGATGACTTTGGATATTTGATTCGCGACAAACGTAAACTAGAGATAATTTTGGATTTTGGAATCCAATACATACAATTCCCAACTCAAAGCGGGTATCAAATGGTCACCCACTATATTCCAGATTTGATGCGGACTCGAGGTTTCATCATGAATTCCACCATTGAAAAAACAGAAGACGATGAGAATTAAAGGCAATTGCAAGATCATGTGTGCTTTATTCATAGTCCTTATGGCTCTCGGAAAACCGAGTTACGCCCAGAATTCAGTCCACTTTTCGGGAAATATTAGGAATGGAGATATAATAGCCGCGCGCGTAGAAGACAAACTTTATGTGCGCGACACGATAAGTGGAATGGTTTCAGATTTATCAAATGGACTATATACGGTCGTTAGGGATACAATAAGTTTATTTGATTTCGCTGTATTCAATAATGAGGTCACCATTGATTTCTTTAATGAAAAGCCTGTCTACAAAGATTCTCTAAATGAACAATTCTATAGGTTTATCCGAAATCACTTGGAAAAAGGCATAGACCTCGGTGATAATTGGCAAGCTAATTATCCAGATGCAGTTCAGCTCCTGAGAGTGGTGTTTCCACAAATTTTTGTCTTCGACGGGTCCACTCACAAGAAAATCTCAGAACAGTATTGGGATTTGACATCTGGACAGTATGATTTTTTGAAGAATTCGCCTTTTGTCCGTCAGTATTTAAACAATTTTTATGATCGGATGATTTCTCAGCATTTTGATTCCATTTACACTTGTGTGGAAACGCAAATGCGTTTTATCACTGACTTAGATGTGCGTCCATTTTATTTTTCAGTGCTGACAAACAAGTATGAAACGTCTAAAATCGTAGGACATGAGAATGTTTTTGCGAGCATAGTCAAAGGATTTCCAAAGACTGACTTTGGTTGGGTAGAGGATTCTGTCTTTCTAAAGTTGCAAGAAAAAGCCGATAAAATCCGAATGAATCCCGTTGGAGGGCGTGCGCAAAACTTTCCTTTAAAGAATTATAAATCCGGGACACTTACCAGCTTAAATCAAGTTTTTGGCATCTATAAGCTTGTTGTTTTCTTTGATTCTGATTGTGGCCATTGTAAGGAAGCGATGCCATTCTATATGGAAGTTATTAAGGAATTCAAGGATAATGGCTTGACACCCATGTTAGTTACGGTGGAGACAACGAATGAATTCTTGAGTGAATTGATTGCTTCGAGGGAGTATAATAGTTCATACTTTTATTATCACCATGAGGTTACTCAAGACGATTTTAGATTGAAATATGACATTCCTTCCACTCCCCAAGTTTACATACTTGATAGTGCGAATAAGATTCTGGCCAAGAATATCCCTGCTAAGGAATTAAAGGACTACTTCACGTATTTGGTGAACCAATAAATTCGCTGCCCAATCCGAAACAAGCCCGACCTTTGTGCTGTTAAAGAGCTAATAAATCACAGCCCGCATGTCAGACGTCGAAATTTTCAATAAAGCCCCTAAGCATGGGTACACGGAAGAAGCACCTATCATGGATGCGGAAGCGTTTAAAAATGTGGTGGAGGGCCGTCGCGCCGTTCGGGTGTACGATGCTACACCGATTCCCGAAGAGGTCATGCGTGAATGTTTGCGTCTCGCCTTGCTCGCTCCGAATTCCTCCAATTTGCAGACTTGGGAGTTTTTCTGGGTACGTTCTGCGGAGAAGAAGGCCAAATTGGTCAAGTACTGTTTGAGTCAACCGGCGGCAAAAACGGCCCAAGAGCTGATTGTCGCGGTGGCGAGACCCGACCGTTGGCGTGAAACAAATGCCTTGATGCTGGCGAAGTTTGATGACGGCCGAAAGGAGCGCCTGAAGGGGCCCTACCAATACTACAGCAAGATTATTCCTTTGGCCTACAACATGGGGCCGTTGGGGATTTTTGGGCCGTTTAAGCAGTTGTATGTGTGGTTCAAAGGTATGTCGGGCCCTATTCCTCGTGGGCCATTCAGCCTACGCGGAATGTCCACTTGGGCGCACAAGTCTACCGCGTTAGCTTGTGAGAATTTCATGCTCGCCATGACGGCCAATGGTTTTGACACCTGCCCCATGGAAGGCATGGACGGCAAGCGTGTGAAGCAATTGCTCGATTTACCCAGCGGTGCAGAAATCTGCATGGTCATTTCCTGCGGCAAGCGCGCTCCTGAAGGGGTGTATGGCCCAAGGGTGCGGTTTAAGCAGGAGCTCTTTATCAAAGAAGTTTAAGCGTTTAAGGGTTAAAGGGCTAGGAAGCTAGAGGCTCGAAGGTTAGAGTGCGTTAGCCCTTTCACCCTTTCACCCTTCAACCCTTCGACTTAAGTAAATCCCGAATCTCCTCCAATAGCTTGGTGTTCGGATCCGCTTTGGCGACGGGCTTTTTATCATTGTCATGGAGATGCAAGGCGTTGAGCCCTTTGACCAAGAAAAACACGGCTAAGGCGACCAGGATAAACTGAATTACAGCATTGATGAGCGCCCCAATGCCGAAGGTGATTCCGGCGAGGGATAGCACCCATGCCTCGCCTGGAACCGTGCCACTGAGGGCATTGATGGGTGGCATGAGCACGTTATTGACTAAGGCATCGACAATTGACTGGAAAGAAGCGCCAATCACAACCCCGACTGCGAGGTCTAAGGCATTGCGCTTCAGCGCAAAAGCTTTGAATTCAGATAAGAACGACATGTTTTAAAGGTAAGCACTGCTTGGTTGTACATTCAAGGAGATGAATCTGCTACAGGAAATTCGACAGGGCGAAAGCCAACATCGGGAGTTCAAATTCCGTATCGATAGTCAACGCAAGATTGCAAAGACCCTTGTGGCCTTTGCCAATAGCGAAGGCGGCCGCCTGTTCATTGGGGTGAAGGACAATGGGGTCATCGCGGGCGTTCGCGGGGAGGAAGAACTCTACATGCTCGAGGGCGCCGCCGACTTGCACACCCGCCCTGCGGTACGTTTTAGTGCAGAAGCACACCAACTAGAGGGCAAAATCGTCTTGGTGGTGGACATCCCGCGTTCAAGCAATAAGCCCCACGAAGCCCATGAAGAGGTAGAAGATGAACGCCCTATGAAATTCGGGCTAAACTCGAAAGGTCACATCCAGCCCAAGCCCCACACGTCAATTCCTATAAGTCATGCGCATCGCGAATGGAATGCGTATTTCAGGCAGGGGGCAGCAAATTTTCGGGCAAATGGGGTATTGATTGAATATTGGAAGCGTGAAAAGTCGAGTCAAGATCTCAAAGATGGCGATCGGGCCGTTTTGAAAGTGCTAGGCGAACAGGGCGAGGAGGGAGCCACGGTGTCGCGGATTGCGAAAGGGAGTGGCTACTCCACGAAGGAAGTTGGAAAGATCTTAGCTGCATTGATTTCATGGGGCTTGGTGGAGTTCCGAGGAACGGACCAAGGAATTCGCTTTTATGCGATTTAACAAGCCCTAAACTTGGACCAGTTTAACAAAAAGGTTCATTTTGAACGAATAAGTACCTCTTGTGTACCTAGTTCATAGGAGATTCTATCCTTTATTTGATCCAAGATTAGAAAGGATTCAAAGACTTGGTCTTGAAACGCAGGCTTTTGATCGCTAATCGGGGCAGTGAAGGCCTCACACCAAACCAAGAAAGCGCCTGTGCCATTGCACGGGCGCTTGTGTTATGGCATGGCGGCAATGCCGGGATAGTAGGCGAGGGAATCGGGATATTTGAATTCACTGCGACCTAAGCGACGTTCCGCTAGGGAGTAGAGCGCTTGCTGGTAGCGGGAATAGGATTCGTACCAATTTTTGGGTGTGATTTGGAGCTCATATTCACTAAAGTCCGTGAAGTTCCCGAGTTGGGCATGGGCCAGCATCAACGCGAGTCGAGAGAGGTCCAAATCTAGCGCGGCGGACCAATGTATGCGTTCGGTTCCAAATCCACTATTGAATTGGGCTAGATCAATCACCTCTTGGGCGTATCCGCACATCGCGAGGGTAGGAAACAACTCTAGCGCCAATAAGTAATGCAAGTGAGCCTCCGAATGGTTAAATGCTTGTTGTATTTGCAATATCGTTGTGGAACTCAATCTGCCTTGCTCGTGGTGCTCGAGATATACCAGCGACGAGAAATAACGCGAGTTAAGGACCGGGTAATGTTCGGGGTTATAGCCGATCGATATGACTTCTTTCAGGTAAGGGATGGCTTCATTCCACGTGTTGTTCCAAATGTGTCGAACGCTCATGAGTCCAGAGGTGAAGATGCTGGCGCCATAGCGTGTGTGCATGGCCTTAGAGATGTGATGGAAGTACCCATCCATCAGGGTGCTGTAATCAACAAAAAAATGGATGGACCATTGCACGATGGCATCGTGCTGAACAAGTTCTTCTGCTTCGGCTTGATTCGTTACTCGCCTACGCAGGGATTCGCTGAGGGCATTATTGTAGAATAGACGAAGTCCAAAGGAATCAACATTGAGATGCCATGCCCGGCATTGAAACCAAGGAATCCAATCTTCATAGGGGGCTGAGCGGTATAAGTTCCAAAAGACAGATAAAACCATCGACTGGGCAACCCGGTCTTCCCCAATCGCACGGTCAATGAGTTCTTCTCGCTCTTCTTGGGTCCAGTTCGATTTGTGGATGGTGGTCTGCCAATCGTTATAAAACTGATGGCGTTCCTGGCTTATGTTGTAGAGCGCATAACTTTCATAGCCCAGGTATTCTGCGTAAATATTTAGCACGGATTCCCGAGGCTCACCACCATGAGCTAATCCAAAAAATCGCCGAATCGTGTTATAGCTAACAAGCTTTCCTGTGTGCTTATAGATATCGGTTTCAAGTGCCACCGCATCGGTTTTGGAAATCACAGGTCGGCCAAGCTGCCGAGTGAGATCTCTTTGAAGGGAGCTGAACTTGCGATGAAACATAACAATAGGCTAATTTGGGACGATTAAAGTACATCATTTGTACACAGGTTTTACACCCCATCTTTGCGCCCATGGAAGAAATAGCTGGAATGGTTCCCTACGCTGCCACGGCAGAGCTTTTGAGTCTTCTGCTTTTTGCGCGAGCCAATCTGGCTTGGCGCTCTGCCGGGATGAGCCGTCATCCCCTTGCGATGCTTTGGATCCGTGCAATTGTTGCGCTTGGCTTGCTGCTCTTGGCCACGGTGATCATGGGCTATGACCTTCCGGGATTCCAGCGTTCATGGCTGCAACTTTTACCCGCGGTGATGCTCGGAATGTATGGAGGGCTTGGCTTACTACTTTTTGCTATTTCACTCAATCGATTGCCCGCGCAATTGGTGTTTTTTGGTGGGTCCATACACTTGGTTTTTGGCACCGTCTTGGGTCACTTGGCCCTAGGTGAAGAAATTAGCCCGCTGGCGTGGGCGATTATCGCTTTATTGTTTGCGTGCCAGATGTTCATCGTTTGGCAAGACCGGAAAACATGGTCTTCGCTCAAGCCTTGGCATCGGATCTTCCCTTTCTTAGTTGGTTTGATTTGGGGAACATATTATCCCCTCTATGGCTATCTCCAGCGCGACTATGGGGTTTGGGACACCTTGGTCTTGACCGAATACGGGGTATTCATCATGCTGTCTGTCGCTTTTCTGAGTCAGATCCGAAGCCAGTTGATCGGCCTTCGCTCCATAGAAAACGTCCGATTGATGTCCTTTCAGGCCCTCTTTAGTATCCTTGGGCAAGGGTTTACAGCCCTATGTATTTCCTGGAGCGGTGTAGTGCTTCAGAGCATCCTGACCAACTTCAGTTCGTTGATTAATGTCACGGCATTTCGATACCGATTCAAAGAGAAGTTCGATTTCCGCTATCTCTATTTTTTCTTTGTCTATGGGCTCTTGATGGGGCTTTTAACCCTTTTCTCTTAAGGGCTAGGAGCCTAGAATTAGGCCAAATTTTGATGAACTTTTGCGTCGATAAGGTAGACAACACCTTAAGTCTTTCGTTTTATATTTAGGCTACCCTAATACCAAAACAAGATGACCCTAGATTCTGCGGTTCAAAGAATGTCAGAGGAATTGAGGCGAGTCCGACCGTTTGATGTACTCCCAAGGGAAGCACTTCAGCAATTAGCTGTGGCCGTTCACTTGGACTTTTTTGAGTCCCTCGACGCTTTGGAACTTGACCCGTCCAACATTCAACACTACTACCTCGTGCAGCGAGGTGCATTCATTGTGCGTCAAGGAAGTAAGGTGGAAGCACACCACGCGGCGCCAGCCATTGTGGGTTGGCATCAAGCGCTCTATGGCGAAGGTGAAAGCTATGAAGTACTCTTTACGGAGGAATCTGTCGTCCTTGAGATGCCCATTGCGGAGACGCGCTATCTTTTGAGTAAATACCCTGAGGTTGAGGAATTTATGAGAGATAGATCTGGCTATGTGCTCACCTTGGGGGCAGGCACGACGGGAAGCTAAATTTTGGGCTTTTCTTCTACCTGAATGTCAGGGTAGGCCTGGAGTCTTCCTCTGAACAAGGGAAAGTCTCTCAGGGCTATTTCGACGGTGGTCTCACAATTTTGGCCAAAGGACTGGTTCAAAATGCGGGCCTCCGTTTGTTTCAGGATAAACTCCAAGGCTCCAATTACATCATAGGGATGGACGATCCGTACCTCTTGCGTGGGAATCACTTCGATACGTCCTGCGTGTTCAATGGCTTCGGCAGCAGATGATCGATACGCAGCAATCAGCCCGGGAACGCCGAGCTTGGTCCCCCCAAAGTAACGAACCACCACAACAGCCGACTGTTGGACCCCAGCACTTTGAAGGGCGTGTAAAATGGGACTACCTGCGCTATGTGCTGGCTCGCCGCCATCATGGGTGCGCTCTTCGAGGGGTTCCCCCCAGCGGGCTGCCCAACAAAAATGTCGTGCGGTTGGATGGATTTTTTTGAGTTCGTTCAAGAAGGTATCCATTTCGTCCTGAGAAACGCAGGGCTGGGCGTAGGCGTAGAACTTCGAAGCGCGATCGCGCAAAAGCGCTTCGCCTCGATTCGCCATGCTCCAATAGGATTCCCCTTCCATGGGTCAAATGTACCCTCAAACCGCTGCGCATAGGTCCTCGCCAAGAAGCATACACTTCCTACCTTCGCTCCGTGAAATGGACTTTAATTGTTCCCACCTTCAATGAAGAGGAGGTCCTTGCGCGTTGCCTCGCTTCCGCGACAGCTCTGGCGGATGAAATACTCGTTGTGGATTCATTTAGCACGGATGGAACGTTAGCCATTGCGGAGAAATTTGGGGCCAAAATTCTGCAGCGGACCTATGAAAATTCGGCCGCGCAAAAGAACTGGGCTATTCCGCAGGCGAGTCATCCGTGGATTTTGCTCCTCGATGCGGATGAATGGCTATCCCCGGCACTTCAGCACGAGTTGCACCAGTTAAAAACGGCTAAAGAACCTTCCGAAGCGGGTTTCTGGTTGTACCGCGCCAATCATTTTTTGGGCAAACGCGTGCGCTACAGCGGCTGGCAGGGGGATAAGGTGATTCGACTATTCAAACGGGATGCTTGCCGCTACCAAGAAAAGCACGTGCACGCGGAGATTGAGACCCATGGTGCGGTTGGCAAGCTGCGCAGCAAATTGAACCACGACACCTTCAAAGGCATCCCCGCCTGGGAGAAAAAGTTGCGGCGCTATGCGGCGTGGCAGTCCCGAGATTATGACCGTCGAACGGGTGCGATCACGCTCTATCACTGGTGGTTGAAGCCGGGCTTTCGGTTTTTCAAGCACTTCGTTTTACGGGGCGGTCTCCTGGATGGCTGGGTAGGCTACAAGGTCAGCGCCTATGCCGCTTGGGCGGTGCGGCTGCGGTACGAGGCACTGCGCGATCTGCGGGCGGGTCGGCCTTGGGAGGCGTAAAATTCGAAGGAAGCACATCAGGTATCCATTACTCAGTACATTTCGGGCTTCAAATACTACCCATGAAAAACGATCCTATTCTTTTTGCCCTAGCTATGTTGGCGGTTGTGGCATGTTCTGCTCCCGCGGGAGAAAGTGCTGAGGCACCTGCTGAGTTGGGCTACCAAGTGTATACCATTAGGGAAAATCTAAGCGATTCTTCCAACATCTATGCGGCTTTGGGCCAAACGGGCGAGATGGGCTTCACCTTGGCCGAAAGCTTTGGCTGGAATCCCATGGACAACAAGTTTTTGGGCATTTCGGGCGCGAGTTGGAAAGCCATGCTGCACGACCATGGCCAAACGTCCATCAGCGGCCACTACATGCCTTTTGAGCTCCTCGGCAACGAAGTGAAGGCCATCGATACCGCCATCATTCCCGGTATGTTAGATGCCGCCGCGGCCATGGGCCAGCACTGGGTCATTGTGCCCTGGATGATGCCCGAATGGCGCAACGAAGCGGGTGCCGCTGAAGTGGCCACCTTCGTCAATGCCCTCGGCCGCCAAGCCAATGCACGTGGCATGCGCGCGGGCTACCACAACCACGACTTCGAATTCCTAACCGCTATGGCCGATGGCCGCACGATGTACGACTACCTCTTGGCGCATTGCCCACGTGAACTCGTCGACTTTGAAATGGACCTCTATTGGGTATCCAAAGCTGGCCAAGATCCCTTGACCTGGTTTGCACAGCATCCTGGTCGCTTTGTCCTTTGGCACGTAAAGGACATGGATCCCATCGACTCTGTCCTCCAAGTACCTGTGGGCCAGGGCCAAATCGATTGGCTTCGCATCTTCGCCGCACGCGAGCAAGCCGGCATGCAGCATTACTTCTTAGAGCAGGACGAATGCCAAGCCGGCCAAACGGCCATGGAATGCCTCAAGGCCTCTAGCGACTACGGTAAAGCCGCTTTGCAGCCCGCTGTGGCCGTGAAGCCGGAGTAATCGGTTCAACTATTAAACAATGTATAGAGCCCTGCTGCGTACGCCGGCGGGGCTTTTTTAATGGTGACCAGCGTACTTGGTTCCCGCCAAGATGGGAATCGGGAGGATGTTTTCGAACGGGACTTTGGGGCAAGAATAGCGCCCCGAATAGGCACAGTAGGGATTGTAGGCCTTGTTAAAGTCCAGTATCCACTCACCCCGGGTCACTTCCACATAGCGGCCACCTCCATAGGTGTCCGTGCCGTTCGTTGCATCTCCAAAGGGAACAAAGAGGTAGTCCTGGTATTCTGCCTTGTCCAGCAACGCTTGCGATTGGTAGGCGATCAATGAATAGGTCTGGCCGTCCGCATGGGTGAAGTACAGCGTGGCGTATTTGCGATAGATAGGCTTGCGTGCAGTCGTCGTGGGCATTTCAAACCAGGCTGAATCTGCGCATCGTTCCCATTTTACGGCTTGATAGGCGCCAAGGTTCATGGGGTAGAAGGGGAGTGCCTTGAAGGTTGTGCGTTCCGCCGAGTCCATGGGACTAGCAGCCTCTGTGGCCATTTTGTGGTTTTGTTCTTTTTGCCAAGCGCGCACCTCTTTTTTGATGGTTCTCCGTGAGGGGAGATCTTGGGCATTAGAGACGGTAAAACGCCCCGTCAAGAAAAGAATAAGAAAGAGGAAGCGAGTCATGCTTAAAATTACTCGAAGCTATCCGTTTAAACGTATAGCACACCAAAAAAGACACGAACAAAAAAACCGCCTCGGGTAACGTGGCGGTTTCGGCCCGCTAGGCCTGAAAGACATGTTAAACGCTTAGAGCTGCTTCATCTTGATGTTCCGGTACCAGACCTTATTGCCATGGTCCTGCAAGCACAACTTGCCGCTGTGGTAGGTGCCAAAGTCAGGCATGGCCACAAACTTGGAAGCTTCCACCATGGCGTCCCATTCATCGTTCCACATCGTGGTTTCGACCACGACCATGTCGTTGAGCTTGAAAGTGAGGTCGCCGTTGTTGGCGATGATTTCGGCATGGTTCCATTCGCCGGCAGGATGTGCCACTTCCTCGTAGCAGGAAATCAAGTCGTAGAGGTCACCCGCACGGTGTTTTGGGTAGGCGGCATCGGCGTGGCCGGCCTTCTCTTCGCTGCCGTTGTCAAGCACCTGCATCTCCGGGCCAGTCAGCCAAGGGTACTGGTACTGAGGGTCTTCCTTCACGTAGAACATGATGCCGCTGTTTCCGCCTTCCGAAATCTTCCACTCCAAACTGAGGTGAAAATTCGCGTATTCAGCATCGCTGATGAGGTCGTGACCGTCCTCGCGATGGGGGTCAAACGTGATGGCGTCGTTGCCCACTTTCCAGCCAGATTCTTCCAAAGCTGCGCCGCCATAGATATGCCAGCCGGTCAAGGTCGTTCCATCAAAAAGCAATTCCCAACCGTCCAAGACTTCGTCGTCGGTCAAGAAATTTTGGGGAACTACTGCGGTGGTCGCATCTTCAGCACTTCCTTCCTCGGAGGCGGGGTTGCTGCAGGCAACAATGGTCAAAAGGGACAAAAGGCCAAGGGAGAGGGATTTCATGGGTTAAAGGGTTAAAGGGTTAAAGGGTGGAAGGGTGAAAGGGTGGAAGGGTGAAAGGGTGGAAGGGTGAAAGGGTGGAAGGGTAGAAGGGTGGAAGGGTATAAACGCTTAGTCTAGGCCGAGCATGCGGCGGTTGGCGGCGTGGTCGACGCCGGAGGCGGCGAAATCGTCGAAGGCACGGGTGGCGACGGGGATGATGTATGCGGAGATGCGTTCGGCCCCTTCTTGGGCGCCTGTCGCGGAATCTTTTAGGCAGCATTCCCATTCCAGGACGGCCCAGCCTTCGTAATCGTACTGGGCCAACTTGCTGAAGATGCCTTGGAAGTCAATTTGGCCATCCCCCACGGACCGAAAGCGACCCGGACGCTCCACCCAGCTTGAATACGAACCATAAACGCCCGCCTTTCCATTAGGCAAGAATTCCGCATCCTTCACATGGAACATCTTGATACGCGCGTGGTAATGGTCGATAAACGCCAGATAATCCATGCCTTGCAGCACCATGTGTGAGGGGTCGTACAAAATATTCGCACGGGGATGGTGGTCTACCGCCTCCAAAAAGCGCTCAAAGGTCACGCCGTCGTGCAGGTCCTCGCCCGGATGTAATTCGAAGCAGAGATCTACCCCTGCGGCCTCAAAGGCGTCCAAAATCGGTTTCCACCGTTTGCCCAACGCTTCAAAGGCCGCCTCCACCAATCCGGCGGGCCGCTGGGGCCAGGGGTAGGCGTAGGGCCAAGCCAAGGCGCCGCTGAAGGTGGCATGCGCTTTTAGGCCCAAATTCGCCGATGCCTGCGCCGCCCACAAGAGCTGCTGCTTGGCCCAGGCTTGGCGCTTGGTGTCATCGCCGCGCACTTCGGGCGCGGCAAAGGCGTCGAATTGCTCGCTGTAGGCGGGGTGCACCGCGATCAGCTGCCCTTGGAGGTGCGTGGAGAGTTCGGAGATCTCGACGCCGGCCTCGCGGGCTTCGGCCTGCCAAGCTTTGGCGGCGGCCGGGTCGGTGGCGATCTTTTCGAGGTCTACTAGTCGGGAATCCCACGTGGGCACTTGGACCGCTTCGTAGCCTAGGCTGGCCGCCCACCCACAAATGCTCTTCCAGGAATTAAAAGGGGCCACATCGTCCGCAAACTGGGCGAGGAAGATGGCGGGTCCTTGTACTGTTTTCATGTTTTAGACGCTTTGCGGGGTTAGCTAGCTAGTTGGTTTGTTGGCTGGCTAGTTTGTTGGTTGGCTTGTATGTTGGTTTGTTGGCTGGCTAGTTTGTTGGTTTGTTGGTTAGTTGGTTGGCTGGCTAGTTTGTTGGCGCAGGAGGGGCGCGCAGTGAAGTTCGAAAAAATAGGACGGACAGAAAAGAGATTATACGTTTAAACCATTTTCAAATTATCCCCTAACAAACGAACCAACGAACTAACTATCGAACAAACGCGAGGGCGAAGCCCGAGCCCTCTAGCCCAGAGAAACGAACGTGCCTTTGCTGCGCAAGATTGCGTCGATAAACTCCATGCCGCGCAGTCCGTCGTGAATTCCTGGGAAGTCGCAATCGGCGTCAGCGGGTCGCTCCCCACGGTCTGCGGCAATTTGCCAGGCGAAGTTGCGGTAGAGGTTGGCGAAGGCTTCGAGGTAGCCCTCAGGGTGGCCCGGAGGGACACGGGTGTGCTTTTGGCTGACGGGGAGGGTGCCTGGGCCGCCGGCGCGGAGTTTGCGGACCGCATCCTCCAGGGGTTTCATCAGGAGGCTGTTGTTGTCCGCCTGCTGCCAGTCGAGGCCGCCCTTTTCGCCAAATACGCGGATGCGGAGGTTGTTTTCTTCGCCGGCGGCCACTTGGGTGGCCATAAGCACGCCGGAGGCGCCGGAGGCGGTGCGGAAGAGAACGCCTCCGTCGTCGTCCAGGGCGCGGCCAGGCACGACGGCGCGTAGGTCGGCGCAGACTTCGGTGATGGTTTCACCGGAAATGTATTCGGCCAATTGGAAGGCGTGCGTGCCGATGTCACCCATGGCGCCTACGCGGCCCGAGCGGGTGGGGTCCGTGCGCCAAGCGGCTTGTTTTTGGCCCTCACCCTCGAGAAAGGTAGAAAGCCAGCCTTGGGGGTATTCGACGTAAATCTTTCGGACCGTTCCAAGCTCACCGGCAGCCACGCGAGCACGCGCCTCCTTCACCATGGGGTAGCCAGAATAGGTATGGGTCAAGCAGAAATGGACTCCCTTCTGAGCAGCGCGCTGAACGGCGTCTTTCAGTGCATAGGCCTCTTCCAGGGATACGCACAGAGGCTTGTCGAGGATGACGTGAAAGCCCGCGTCTAGGGCTTCAATAGCCGGTGCGGCGTGCACATGATTAGGTGTCACAATGACAACTGCATCGATGCGTTCGTCGGCTGGGAGCTTGGCTTCAGCTTCGAGCATAGCCGCCCAAGAAGGGTAGGGGCGTGCGACGCCCAGCTCCGCGGCGGTCTCTTGGCATTTGGCGAAATCGCTCGAAAAAGCCCCTGCGGTCAAGGTGTAGAGGCCGTCGATGCGCGCGGCGATGCGGTGAACGTTTCCAATGAAGGATCCAGGTCCTCCACCAATCATTCCGTATGTAAGTGCTTTCACGAATAGTTGTCCTTAGTAAGTGTCAAAGAAACAATTTGTTCCCTACATTCGGGATACTACAAGATCTAAAAATCCTATACAACTCAACATGGATCGCAGAAGTTTATTCGTCGCCAGCTGCTTTGCGTTGGTGGTAACCTCGCTGAGTTTTGGCATTCGGGCCGGTATATTAAATGATTTGCAAGGCCAGTTTGCCCTGACCGACAGTCAGATCAGCACGATTGCGGCGACCGCCTTTTGGGGCTTTCCCATTTCCATGGTAATTGGCGGTATGCTGGTGGATCGCTTGGGCATGAAACCCTTGATGTACCTGGCCTTCTTGATGCATTTGGGCGGCATTCTGCTCACCATTTTCGCCAACGGCTACCTGACCCTCTTCTTGTCCACTCTGATGATTGGACTGGGCAATGGCATGGTGGAAGCGGTGTGCAATCCGCTGGTGGCCTCCATTTACCCCGAAAACAAAACGACCAAGCTCAACCACTTCCACCTTTGGTTCCCTGGCGGTATCGTGCTGGGTACGCTCATCAGCTTTGTGTTCACCAATATGGACTGGGGCTGGCAGGCCCAAATGGGCACCATGCTGCTACCTTTAGCCATCTACGGTTATTTGTTCAGCAAGGCGGAATTCCCTGTGACCGAACGCGTCAAGTCTGGCGTTTCCGAAGCGGACATGTACAAGAACCTCTTTCAGCCCCTATTTCTCTTCATGATGATCTGCATGCTAGGCACGTCCATTACGGAACTCTTCACAGGACAGTACATCGATGTCTTGCTGCATTCCGTTTCTGAAAATGCCATCCTCATCCTCTTCATCTCTTCTGGGGTCATGACCTTGGGCCGTGGCCTTGCCGAAGGCGTGGTGAAGACCTTGAAGCCCACGGGCATGCTTTTGGGTTCTGCCGTCATCTCAACGCTGGGCCTCTACTTGCTTGCCACGCAGGATGGCGGAATGCTCTTCGTGAGCGCTGCGGTCTTTGGCTTGGGCGTGACCTTCTTCTGGCCCACCATGATTGGCTTTGTCGCGGAGAACTTGCCCAACACGGGGGCCGTAGGCCTTTCGGTCATGGGCGCTGCGGGCATGTTTGCGGTTTCCCTGTACATGCAAGCTATGGGCGGTTACTACGAAGGACTTGTGGGGGATATGAACGACGTGGAAGCGGGCCGCACGGTTCTTCGCACCACGCTCTTCTTACCGGTCGTTTTGAGCGCTGCTTTTGCAGGTCTCTACATGTACATGCGAAAGCGCAACGCGGTTTAAACGCATGGATCGCCGTAAAGCCCTCAAAACCCTCGCGGGAGCCAGCGCCACCCTGGCGGCGGCTCCTTTGCTAGGTTCCGCCCTTGCGGGAGAGGAGCAATCTGCAGCCCCAGTCCCAGCCCCAGTCTGGAACACCCAACGCCCCGCGAACTTGGGATACAATACCAGCTTCGCCCGCTGGTGCCTGGACGGATGGGATTTGGACAAGCTATGCGGGGCAGCTGTCGAGCTAGGCCTAGATGCCATAGACCTCGTGGGCCCAGAGGATTGGCACATCCTCAAGAAATACGGCTTGGATTCCTCCATGTGCAATGGTGCGGAGCTCAACCTTGTCGACGGCTTTATTCATCCGGAACACCATTCGGCCCTTCATGCGCGCTACCGCGATATGATTCCTCGGGTCGCTAAAGCCGGCTACAAACGCCTCATTTGCTTTTCCGGTAATCGCCGCGGCATGTCGGAAGAGCAGGGGATGGCCAACGCCATCGCGGGCCTGCGTCCCATGGTGGAACTAGCCGAAGAGCATGGCGTGGAGCTATGCATGGAAGTGTTCAACAGCAAGGTGAATCACCCCGACTACATGGCGGATAATTCGGCCTGGTCCTTCCAATTGGCCGAAACGCTGGCTTCACCCAGCTTTGGCATCCTGTACGACATCTACCACATGCAGATCATGGAGGGTGACATCATCGCGACTATCAAGAAGCATTGGCCCTTCATTAAGCATTACCATGTGGCAGGCGTTCCGGGCCGAATGGAACCCGATCACTTCCAAGAAGTGAACTACCCCGCCATCATGACCACCATCCAGACCACCGGCTTCAAAGGCTATGTGGCCCTGGAATACCTGATTGAAGGCGACCCTATGCCCTCGCTTCGTTCGAGCATGTCCGCCCTGTACCCCAATACGGACGCTAAAGTCCTGAAACAACCGACTTCTCAACCCTAACTCTACCTATGGCAAACGCAAATGAATACGATGCTATCGTTGTAGGCTCTGGAATTTCTGGAGGCTGGGCCGCCAAAGAGCTGACCGAAAAGGGCCTCAAGGTCCTAATGCTCGAACGTGGCCGCGACGTCAAGCACGTAACGGACTATCCCACGACCAACATGGACCCCTGGGAATTTCCCCACCGTGGTCGTGCTACCAACCAGCAAAAGGAAGACAATCCGGTCCTGCGCCGCGACTATCCCTTAAACGAAATCAACCCGCATTTCTGGGTTCAAGACAAGGAATGCCCCTACACCGAAGTCAAGCGTTTTGACTGGTATCGGGGCTACCACGTTGGCGGCCGATCGTTGATGTGGGGCCGTCAAACCTACCGCTGGAGCGCCATGGACTTTGAAGCCAACGCCCAGGAGGGCATTGCCACACCTTGGCCTATTGGCTACAACGACATCGCTCCTTGGTACTCCTATGCGGAGAAGTGGGCCGGCATTCAGGGCTCTTATGAGGGCTTGCCTCAACTGCCTGATTCTGAGTTTCTTCCTGCTATGGAGTTAAACATTGTGGAGAAGGATGTTGCAGACCGTTTGCGCAAGCATTACAATGAGGCGCGTCGACTCATCATCGGTCGTTCGGCTAACATCACCGTGCCCCACACTGGCCGAGTGAACTGCCAGTACCGCGACAAATGCTGGTTGGGCTGTCCCTTCGGAGGATACTTCAGTACGCAGTCCTCTACCTTGCCTCCCGCCATGGCGACTGGCAATTTGACCTTGCGCCCCTTTAGCATCGTCACGCGCATTCTCTACGATAAAGACAGCAAGAAGGCGACGGGTGTGGAAGTGTTGGACGCTGAAACGAACCAGACCTATGAGTACAAGGCTAAGATTGTTTTCTTGAATGCTTCTGCATTGAATTCAACCTGGGTGCTCTTCAACTCTGCCACGGACGTGTGGGAGGGAGGCTTGGGCTCCGCTTCTGGACAGCTGGGTCACAACTTGATGGACCACCACTTCCGCGTAGGTGCCGGCGGTTCAGTGGAAGGCTACGAAGACAAATACTACTTCGGCAAGCGCCCTACGGGCTTCTACATTCCTCGCTTCCGCAACCTGCCCGGTCAAGAAAGCCGCGATTACCTCCGTGGTTTTGGCTACCAAGGAGGTGCTTCGCGTGCTGGTTGGAGTCGAGGTGTAGCGGAATTAGGCATTGGAGGTCAGTTCAAGGACGATCTTTCCCGCCCCGGCGATTGGAGCATCGGCATGACGGCATTCGGCGAAGTATTGCCCTACCACGAAAACAAAGTCACGTTGGACCGCAGCAAGACCGACAAATGGGGCCTTCCTGTTTTGGCCATCGACGCTGAAATTCGCGACAACGAGAAGAAGATGCGCGTGGACATGGCGAACGATGCCGCTGAAATGCTCGAGGCCTGTGGCGTAAAGAACGTCAATACCTACGATTCGGATTATGCACTCGGCATGGGCATCCACGAAATGGGTACGGCCCGAATGGGAACCGATCCTTCCAATTCGGTGCTCAACAAGAACAACCAGATTTGGGACGCTCCCAATGTCTTTGTAACAGACGGTGCGTGCATGACCTCCGCGGCGGCCGTGAACCCCTCGTTGACCTACATGGCCTTGACGGCACGTGCGGCCAACTATGCAGTGGAAGAACTTAAAAAAGGCAATCTGTAATGGAAAAGAACTCAACCTACCGTGAAATCGCCCTGGGCGGCGAAATGAGTCGTCGCGCTGCCGTGCAACGACTAGCCCTGGTTTTGGGAGGCACCTTGATTGCTCCGAGTATTTTGATGGAATCCTGCGCTCGTGCAGCCAACTCTGTAGGTACAGGCGACCCCGAGCGCATCGCCTTCCTGAACGCTATTGCCGACACCATTCTGCCCAAAACAGCCTCCTCTGGGGGTGCCGCAGACGCCAACGTAGGCGCCTTCATCGATCTCATGTTAGCGGATTGCTACAGCCAAGAACACCGCGACGCCGTGAATGCGGGTTTGGTCGCTCTAGACGCTGCCGCAGACGAAGCCAATGGAAGTCCTTTTGCGGAAGCCAGTGCCTTCTATCGTGAGGATATTTTGAAAAAGGTGGATCAAGCGCGCCGCGAAGCCCAGGGATTGCACTATTTCGCCGTCTTGAAGGAATTAACCCTCTTAGGATACTTCACTTCCGAAATTGGTTGCACCGAAGCCCTCGATTATCAACCTGTGCCAGGACGCTATGATGGTGCTGCACCGGTGACCGAGGAAACTCGATTAATGGCCTGAACGCAGAAGCTCCGTGCTTTTGCTCAGCCGACTCCCAAAGGGGTCGGCTTTTTTTATGGAATTTGAATGACTGATAGGGTTTCAAGTAATTTATTTCCCGAATAAACCTCGATGTAATAGAGGCCAGGTCCAGCACCTTCCCAGCGATAAGGGAGTGCCTGGTCGCCCTCAAAGACGGTTTGACCTAAGGCACTTACGATGCGCAAATGAACGGCTTCCTCCAAGGGGGACGCATATTCAATCCAAACCCCTTCTCGGAATGGGTTGGGAAAGGCGTGTAACTCATTTACTGCGGCCATCGGTCGTTCTAGCGCGCCAGCATTGGGCTGCCAGGGCGTTGGATGCTGATCAAAGATGACCCATTGTGGATGGCCGTCTGTGATGCGGCCATACGATTGGTCGGCGGCCAAAGCTGGAATTTGAACCTCGTCCAATAAATGGAATGTGCCCGTGCTGTCTTTGAAGAATAGCCCAAGCCAGTCCCCGCCAGAGCTCAGCTTAAACGGGGCGTGATTATCGAACACGCTGCTGTCATCGCTGGCCCACACCAGGGTGTGGCCTTGGCCTGGAATACCTCCTCCTTTGAAATGGAAGGCATCCGGGTCGCTGGGATCATCACTGAGGTAGAGCCCGAGTAATGGCGTGGTTGAAGATGCAGGATTGTATAATTCTAACCAATCTGGATCATCCCCATTTTGGTCATAAATCGTGTTTTGGTTGGCTGATTGGGCCTCGTTAATGACAATGGCGGGGAAAGGGTGGAGGCTGTGTGCGGCATAGGTACACGGCCACTGTCCAATTTGCCCTTGAACATCTTGAGCGGCGAAACGATAATCGAGTTGGGTGACGGAGCCGGACACGCTGAAGCTGTTGCCGTACGTTCGGTCCCCTGCGGCCCCATCCCCATGCATTCCATCATCGTAGAGATCTACCGCAGTCCATACCGTCGTACCACTTTCCCGGTATTGCAGGATGACGGATGTGGGCACACTTTCGTCGTACACCACCACAGTCGCATGGATGGGCCCCTGGTTGCTTGCGCCCAAGAGTCGGGGACGCCACAGCACGGGGTCCGCATTGCCAGAAATGAACTGGTTTTGGGTGTTGCTCACCCGCTGGTTGATGAAAGGGAAGATGCCCGTCTTGACGTGGCCGCCCGCGGCCGAATGCCAAGCGGTGTAGAGGTTCGTGGAGTCGTAGCCGTAGTCCAGGGGGTAGGCGGGGTCGGGCCCCACGTAGCCGATGAGTTGGTCGCGGTAGCCCAAAGAGCGTGCGACATACGCGTTGGAGCTCATGTGGGCGTTGATTTCGGCCAAGAAGAGTTGGAGGCGAAGCTGGTACTCGGGCACCGAGGTGACGCGCGCATAGAGTGGGTAGTTGTTGTTTTGGTCGCCCCAGGCGTGAATGTTTTTGGCCGTCCAGTCCACGTTAAACCAATCGACCCCAAACGTATTGTCGAGATCGTAGGTGATGAAGTGCATCAAGCCGTCACTAGGCGACTGGTAGAGGTAAAAGTTGTTCTTGTTGTTGGCGTGGTCGTCCCAGTGGCCAATACTCATCTCGACGGCGAGTGTGTAGAGGTATTCGTTCACGTCAAAGATGGCCTCGAGGGCGCAGGGGAGGTCCGCGATGGGCGTTTGGTTCAGGACCTGAATGAAGTTGGCCAAATCGCTGTAATCGTCCGCGGTCTTATTCGTCTTAAGCTCGTAGGCACGGCGTCCACCGGAGGTGAATTTGTAGTCGTTCGGGTTGTTGGAGAGGTACTGCAGGGTAGCCGGCCAAAGGCATTTGTAGAGGTTGCCTGCCTTGCTGCCATAGCGGCGCTCCACAAAGTCGTCGTTGATGTGCTCCACATTTGCATAGAGGCCATAGTAGTCGCCGTTGATGTAAAGCCGAACATGACTCGTCCTCGAAGCCGACAAGCCCAGATCGCCTAACAAATGCCAGCCCATGCGCGCGCGGCTCATGCTCGGGTCATTGTGCTCCCCGTTGAGATTCAATTCCTTCAATCCTTCCCAGCGTCCCCCGGGAGAAAAGCTGTTGAAGCTGATTTTGAAGGACTTTTTGCCCGAATGGCGGGAGGTATTCCCGCGCAGGCGAAAGCCTACATTTTGGACACTGTCTGCCTGACCGTAGTGCATGTGCACAAAGTCCGCATGCCACTCTTTGTCGCTCGTCACGTTCTGAAGGATCCAGTTCAGGGTGTCCGCGGGAATCGTCACATACACGCGAGGTACAATGGATTCCTCAAAGGCACGCCCGTTGCTTGGGTGCGGAATGGGCTGAGCTAACAGTGAGGTAGTAGCCAATAGTAGGGCTACCATCCAGGCAGGAAATCGCATACTTAGTGGGGTTTTGAGGACATGACAAAGGTAAGCGTGCCCCCTTGGATCAATTGCTGATGGTAGATACTGTGGCTAGGGATGGTTTGACCGTTCCAACGTACTTCCTTGACATAAACGTTTTTGGGTGACTGTTTTACCGTTTCTATCCGCAAGAGGTTGCCGTTTTCCAATGCAATCGTCGCGCTCTTGACGCTGGGACTGCCCAATTCGTAGGTGGCGGAACCAGGGGTAACCGGATAAAAGCCCAGAGCACTGAACAGATACCAGGCAGACATTTGGCCCGCGTCGTCGTTGCCACAGAGGCCATTCGTCTCTGGACCATACATAGCGCGGCAAATCATTCGAACCCAGAACTGCGTCTTCGAACGATCCTGCGTCCAATTGTACAGATAGGGAATATGGTGCGATGGTTCGTTGCCGTGCACGTAGTTGCCGAGAATACCGTCACGCGTCACGTCTTCAGTATGCGCAATAGCCTCGTCGGGCAATTCCATCGTGAAGAGCGAGTCCAAACGCTGCACGAAGATCTTTTCGCCGCCCATCACCTGGATCAAACCGGGCACATCATGCGGCACGTAGAAGCTGTAATTCCAGGCATTTCCCTCAATGAAGCCCTGGTTGTGGGTACTGAGAAGGTCAAACTCCGCTTTATAAACGCCGCTACTGAGACGTGGACGCGCCCAATGGATCTGCGGGTCAAAGGTGTTTTTAAATGCTTGTGAGCGCTTTAAATAGGCCTTGTTCAAGCGGATGTTGGGGTGGTCGGTCCCCGTGTAGAAGTTGTGGTAGGGCGTTTGGCGTCGAGCGAGCTCCGCCACACACCAGTCGTCATAGGCGTATTCCAAGGTCTTGCTGACGGAGGATCCTACCACATCTTCCGGCACATAGCCCTTGTCTAGGTAGGCGCCCAGACCGTCGTAGCCGCGCCAGCTGGATGAGCTCACAGCCAGCTTTAGGGCTTGGTCCCAGTCGACACCTGCCATGCCTTTAGCCGCGGCATCGGCCAGTACGCTTACCCCGTGGTAGCCAATCATGCACCAGTTTTCATTCGCCCAGTGGCTCCAGACCGGCAAGGCCTGGTGGACACTTTGTTCGCCGTGGGCCAGCATGGAAAGCACCGCGTTGCGGTTGTGTTCGGGCTGAAAGAAATTGAACCATGGATGCAAGGCGCGGTAGGTGTCCCAGAGCGAGAAGACGGTGAGGTTGGTGAAGCCCTCTGCGCGGTGCACGTTTCCGTCGAGGCCGCGATACTGGCCGTCCACGTCTTGGAAGACATGTGGCGCGATCAAGCTGTGATACAAAGCGGTGTAGAAGGTGGTCTGGTCGTCCCCCGATAAGAAGGTGCCCTCAATCTTGCGGAGTTCAGAGAGCCATTGGGCTTGGGCCTCGGCTTTTGCCGCGTCAAAGGGCTTGGCTTCTGCGCGCAAGTTGGCCAGGGCGCCGGCGGTCGAAACGCCGCTGATGGCGAAGACGACCTCCAAGGGGACTTCGCTGGGGGCAAAGGTGAATTCGGCCCGAACCGATTTCCCCGCCATTTCCGGGAAGTTATCGAATTCCTTGAAGCGGCGGTAGAAGCCGCGGTAGGGCGTTTGGTCGTCCTTCCGGTGCCGGTAGCTGGAAATGGGCCGACTAAAGGAAGCGGCAAAGTAGATGTAGCGGTCGCGCGCCCAGCCAGACACATGCCGGTAGCCCGTAATCAACGTATCGTTTTCCACGCGCAGACTAGACCAAAGAACCTTCCCGTCGTAGCCGTAGATGCCATTCACCAAATCCAGCAGGAGGGAAGCACTATCCGCAGCGGGGAAGGTGTAGCGGTGGAATCCCGCATGGGTGCTGGCGCTGAGTTCGGCCAACGTGCCCGAACGCTCCAGCTGCACACGATAGTAGCCGGGCTCCGCCGTCTCCGTCTGCTTGTCAAAAGTTTCAAAGTAGCCCGTGGCGGGATCCTTTCCATCGCCCGGTAGCAAGGACTGGCCGGACTTCACCGGCAGCATGGAAAAATCGCCCAAATCGCTGTGGCCCGTGCCGCTAAAATGGGTGTGACTGAATCCATAAATGGTCCGGTCCTCGTACTGGTAACCCGCACAATAGCCATAGACGTCGGGGTTGTAGGAGCCGTTCGGCAGGGCATAAGGCACCAACCGTGTATCTGGACTCAGCTGCACCATGCCAAAGGGCACTACGGCCCCTGGAAACGTATGCCCCATGCGTTCGGTGCCCAAAAACACGTTGACGTCCGCCAAAGATTGGGCGGCGGCGCTCACCGCACCGGCCGCCAGCAGGCCTACAAAAAAGGGTTTCATTCTTGAATCGTGATTTCGTCTAAGAAGATGAAGGTTTCACCCCCGGCACCCAGATGCCAGTCCGGCAGGAGTCCGGCATTGCGGAACACAAAGCGAATGCCGGCAATTTTTGGTCGTCGCCATTGGGGCGCCTTTTCCAGATAGGTCGTGTGCCAGTGCATGATTTCTGCGGGGATGTCCTCAATCGTTTCATCGTCCGACCAAGCCGCGAGCCATTCTTCACCGTTTTCCAGTACGAGGTACATCTCAATGCGCTTGGGGTAGGTGATCCAGGAGCGCTGGTCGTGCAGAAGGCTGAGATCTATGTCTAAATGCTTAAAACGCTTAGCCACAGGGGGCGTAACTAATACGGTCAAGTCCTGCCCTTGCAAGCCAAACCACTCGCCCTTGCGCCAATCTACATCCCCTCGGACTCCATCGATAAGTGCAGCTTCCCCGGGGTTGTACTGCGGGTTGGGCTGGCCTTCCATCACCTTGACGCTCCAGTCGTTGGGTTTCTTGGTCGTGTAAGCGGTGCTAGAATGGCCTGGCTCTGCGGATACCGTGATGCTTTGCGTCTCCGTCAACATCTTTTCTGCCGGCGCATGGGTACCTGGCTTCATCCAGATCTTGGCCATCGTACTTCCTTCAAAGCGACGAGCGACCTCTATACGTGGCGCAGGTAGGAGGTCCAGATCGCGGCGCTCCACAAACGGATGTGCATTGGCATAGGGCACCCAGTTGATTTCCACGTCAGGAAGGGCTTCGGTCGTGAAGAAGACGAATTCCCTTCGCGCTTCCAAGTCCGCTTGGCTCAGAAAACTCTGGTCGGGGCGCAGCGCGGCTCGCAGAACCTGATCCTTGGGTAGGCAGCCCGTCAAGTAGCGGCCTTTCCCCATGCGGGTTAAGATCACACCCTCTCGGCCTACTTCCGGCAAATGAACCGTTTCCCACAACGGTGCAGCCAGCGCATACTGGGCTTCGCCAGGAACAAGCGGGTAGAGCCCCCAGGAACTCATGACATACCACGCAGACATTTGGCCACAGTCCTCGTTGCCTTGGTATCCGTCCGGCTGGTCGCTGTACATGGTTTCCAGAATGTCACGAACACGGGCGTGACCCTTTTCGGGGTGCTGCGAAGCCGCGTAGAGCCAGGCGATGTGGTGGCTAGGTTCGTTGCCATGCGCATACTGGCCGATCAATCCGGTGATATCGGCCTGGTCGCGGCCTACAGTTTGGGAAGGCGCCTCAAAAAGGGCGTCTAACTGGCCTTCCAAGCTATACCCATAGTCCTGGAGCATGCCGGTCCAGCGCTTCAAATCATGAATGGGCGAGAAGCTGTACTGCCAGGCGTTGGCTTCTGTGAAGTTGTTGTTGACCTCCCGAGGCTCGTAGCGCTTCAGAAAGGTGCCGTTGTCGCGCGGGCGGGCCAAACCTGTTTCCGGATCTAGGAGGGAAATCCAGGCTTGCGAACGCTGCCAAAAATGGTCTGCAATGGAATCCTTTCCCGCTTTGGCCGCCGTCCAAGCGATGCAGGCGTCGTCGTAGGCGTATTCCAAAGTCTTGGAGACCGATTCAGACTCGTCCTGCAGGCTGAGGTAGCCCTGTTCCCGGTACGTGGGCAGTCCAAACACGTCCGATTCGGCCGTTCCAATCATGGCCGTTAAGGCGCGGTCTACATCGACGGGAAAGCCCTTGGCGATAGCATCGGCAATGACACTCACGCTGTGGTAGCCAATCATGCAGTTGGTTTCGTTGGCGGCCAATTCCCAAATGGGCAAGCGGCCCGATTGGTCGTAATGGTCCAGCATGGTTTCGATGAAGTCCATGGCCCGTTCGGGCTGGGTCAAGAGGTATAAGGGGTGGGCTGTTCGGTAGGTGTCCCAGAGCGAAAAGACGGTGTAGTGGGGATGTTCCACATCTTGGTAAATCTTCTGATCCATACCCCGGTAGCGGCCGTCGGCATCGCTCCACAGGTTAGGAACGCTAAATGCATGGTAGAGGGCCGTGGCGTAGATGCGCTTTTGCGCGTCTGTCCCGCCGGTGACCTGAGCGCGGTTGAGTTCCGCCTGCCAGGCGGCCTGAGTCTGCCGTTTGGTCCAGTGGAAGGCCTCCTCTGGGCTGTGGCTCTTTTTGGGCAAGCTCTGGGACCATTCCGAATAGTTGTTTTCCGCACCGTCCGCATCCACAGCGCTGAGGGCGACGGCGAATTGGATGGCTATTCGATCCACATCAGAACTGCCGCTTTCGCTATCCGTCCAATGGTGACGTGGAACATCCACCTGAAGCACATAGCGACCGTTCCCGTAGCCTTTGATATTCTCAATGTGGAAATCCCCAAGTAGGTGTATCGAGGCAAAAAGGCGCTGATCACGGGCCCATCCTTCCGATTGGCGGTAGACACTGAGATATTCGCCATGCTCGTTGTGCTTGATCCAGACGTGGTCGCTAAGCGTTCGGTCGCGGTAACCCAAATCCAGCAAGAAATAGGCTTTGCCGTCTTCGCGCCAAGCCATGCCATAGTGATGAAGGCCCACTCGATCCGACGCGGTAAACGCGCAGGAGATGCCATTATCCAGTGTCACCGCGTAGTAGCCCGCTTCCGCCACTTCAGAGGCTTTGTCAAAGCCCACCGTCTCCGCCAAGTCTTCAGGCCCCGTCAAGGGCCGGATCAAAATGTCCGAATAATCACTCACCCCCGTCCCGCTCAAATGCGTGTGGGCGAATCCATACAACGTGGAATCCGTATAGTGGTAGCCGCTGCAGCCGTCCCATCCCTCTTTTCGGGTATCGGGCCCTAGTTGAACCATGCCAAATGGCGCTGTCGCGGCCGGATGCGTGTGCCCATGGCCGCCCGTGCCAATAAAGGGGTCGATATGGGCCACGACGATGGGTTCCGAGGCGGATGCGGGTGTACTAGGTTTTTGGGCCAGGCTTGGCAGCGAGCAAACGCTCAGAAAGAGGAGGGTGGGCAGGGTCTTTCGCATCCCTACAAGATAAAAAGGAAGCGGCCCCGCTTGGGGGCCGCTTAAAGAAATTAAAGAACCTCGCAGTCAGATCTACCCGGGGCGAGATAAACATAGGTTTCCACCTTTTTATCCGCTACCCATTTCAGCATTTTCTCTTGTTTCCGCTGGTTCTGTACATAGTTCTTGAGCAAGCTGAAGTCCTGAGCTAGATTCGCTCGGTGTGGGGCTACGCGATCGCGCAGTTGGAGAATGCGGAATATCTCTTGACCGTCTGGTTTGCGCACAAGCGCTGCCTCAGAAATGTCTCCTTTTTGAATTTTCTCAATGGCGTAAAAAATGCCGCGATCTAAATTCTCCACATTCCAGCGTACATCGGTGGTCATGGGGTTCATCATGACTCCTCCATTGAGTTTGGATTCTTCGTCGGCACTGAAGGTCTCAGCAGCGTCTTCAAAGGTGATACTTCCAGCCAGAATTGCCGCTCTGAGGGAATCCAAAGTCGTCTTTGCGCGGTCCAAATCAGCTTGTTCCACTTTGGGCTTGATGAGAATGTGGCGCAAATCCAACTCTTCACCGCGCTTGGTCTGAAGTTGAACGATATGGTAGCCATATTCCGTTCGGAAAGGCATAGAAACCTCCCCTGGACGCAAGTTGAACGCAATGGCTTCGAATTCTTTCACAAAAACTCCGCGCTTAATGCCCTTGTATTCTCCGCCATTCCGGTTTGAACCGGGATCTTCTGAATACAAGATTGCCATCGTGGCAAAGGAAGAGCCGCCCAGAATGCGCTCGCGCAATTGATTGAGGCGGTCAATGGCGTCCTGTTCCGCCTGTTTGCTCACCCGAGGTTCGATGATAATTTGGGCTAATTCGACTTCAGTCCCGATGAGCGGAAGGGAGTCGGCGGGAATGAGGGCTACCGCATCTTCCACTTCTTTGGGCGTCACCTCAATCGTTTCTGTGATAGTCATTTGCATCCGTTGGGCGGTCATCTGATTCTTCATCAGCGGACGCATTTCTTCTTTAATCTCAAGAATCGTTTTCTTATAGTATTCTTCAAGTCTACGCTCCGTGCCTATTTGCGAAACGAGCTGATCGATACGTCGATCGATGTTCTCATCAACTTCTTCGTCTGCAATGATGACCGAGTCAATCGCCGCGTGGTGGATGAGCAATTTTTCAAGCATGAGCTCTCGAAGCATCTGGCAGTCATCCAGCGTTTGGCCTTCGCGGGCCAAGGCCTCCTTCTGCATGGCAATATCAGAATTCAGGATAATTTCTTTCCCTACTTGAGCCACCACCCCATCGACTTGGACAGGAATGGGCTGTGCCCACATAGGAAACGCCAAGGAGAGGAGGGCTAGTGCCCGAATAATCTTATTCATCGTACAAACTTAGTTCAGGTCTACTGCCTGCGTATTTCGTGCCAAAATTTCTCGGCCTAGGTTTAAATAGTTTTCTGCACCCGTGCTCGAGGCATCATAAACGAGGATGGGTTCTCCAAAAGAAGGGGCCTCGCTTAAACGCACATTCCTAGAAATGATGGTTTTAAACACCAATTGCTGGAAGTGTTGTTGAACCTCCTCGACCACTTGATTGCTCAATCGGAGGCGAGAATCATACATCGTCAAAAGCATTCCCTCGATGGTGAGGTCAGGATTCTGTAAGTTTTGGACACTGCGAATCGTGTTCAACAATTTACCGAGACCTTCCAGCGCAAAGTATTCACACTGAATGGGAACTGCAACTGAATCTGCGGCTGTGAGCGCGTTCAAGGTAACCAAGCCCAAGGAGGGGGCGCAATCAATAATGAGGTAATCAAATTCATGTCGCACGTTTTTAAGTGCTTCTTGAAGCATGAATTCGCGTTTCGGCTTGTCCACCAATTCAAGCTCAGCGGCGACTAGATCCAAATGTGCGGGCATGAGCCAAAGGTTCGGCTGATCCGTGGCTAGGATGGCATCTGCTGCCGTGCAACTGTGCTCAAGGACTTGATAGGTGCCCGCTTCGACCGTCGCCACATCAATTCCTAAACCGGAAGTGGCATTGGCTTGGGGGTCGGCGTCAATCAGCAGGACGCGCTGTTCCAAAAAACCAAGCGCAGAAGCCAAGTTGACTGCCGTAGTCGTCTTGCCTACGCCGCCTTTTTGGTTCGCAATAGCTATGATTTTCCCCATGGGGTAAAAGTAAAAAACCCGTCGCGCATGGGACGGGTTTTTCTTTCTTCGTTAATAAGTTTCATCGCGAAGGGCAAAGCGGCCTACAAGGTGTCGCGAACTACGCCACAGGTGAGCATTTCATCCCCATAAAAAGGGTTTAAAACGTTTGGCTCAGCACTTAACCACGAGGCGCCCTGATTCCCAAAGGCCATCGGGCAGAATTGTACAAAGAGTGCCTCACGGCCTTTGCTGATCAGCGGATCATCATTTTCAATCGCGACTTGCATCGCTTGGGAAAGTCGAGCAAAGGCCTCCCGTTGGATTTCTATGTCTTCCGTTTCAATAATCTCGGTCAATGGTTTAACCAGGGCTTCGTATTGCCGGATATCCAATTGCATGTACATCAACTTGCCTGCATCACGAACAGACTGCACATGGCTCGATACAAGCGCATCTTTCATGTGAAGGTATTGACCCAGGACGGTCTCCTCGTATTGTGGCTTCATGTAGTTGCGATGCTGAACCTCGGCAACAGGTTCTTGTGTTTCAGCGGGTTGACTACAGGCCGCGAGCACGCTGGTGGCTACGAATAAAAAAGAAAAAGTCTTCATGTTCATGGTTAATTGCGTTGGGCATCCCGCATGGGGTTGCTTCGCCATGACTCCCAACGAGACCGCTCAGGAAGGGCCTCGAGATGGACGTCGACTTGGGCAGGCCAGGCATTGTTATAGACATCGGTGTCCGCTAGCTCCAAGAAGGGGTCCAGTTGAATTTTAACGGCTTTCTTCGGGAGATAGACGGTCTTGACAAAAGCATCTTCATGCTTGATCCAAATTTCGGCCGGATAGCGGACTACTTCAGAGGACCCGTCTTCAAAGGTGAATTCAATGACAACTGGCATAATCAAACCACCACGGTTGGAGATGCTCAATTCATGCAGGTATCCTTCAGGTCCAGGCTGCAGCGCTGCAAGCGTTGATTTGTCCGAAGCGGACAGGGGATAGCGGTCGTAGCTATTGTAAAAGTCGCTCGCAGCGGGGGTTTGATCCACCACCGTAGGGCGAAGACTCGCCTCGTTTCTTCCTTGACCAATGTGGCGTGCCGTTTCTTCTGTGCCCTGAAAACGGCGCTGAGCCTCTAGCGTCGCCGGGTCGAGGGTAGGGACCTGAGCAATGCGCACTTTATCCAAGCTTTGGTCGACGTATTCCGTGGTATAAAACCACCCGCGCCAGAACCAATCAAGATCCACGCCTGATGCGTCCTCCATCGTCCGGAACAAGTCTGCCGGAGCAGGGTGCTTGTAGGCCCAACGCTCACAGTAGGTTTTAAACGCATAGTCAAATAACTCACGTCCCATGACCGTTTCACGCAGAATGTTCAGGGCCGTCGCCGGCTTGCCATAGGCGTTATTGCCAAATTGTAAAATGCTTTCAGAATTGGTCATGATGGGCACCATGTTCATGGCAGGTGAGCGCATGTAATCGACCATTTTATAGGCGGGTCCACGACGTGAGGGGTAATTCACATCCCATTCTTGTTCCGCCAAATATTGCACAAACGTATTTAAGCCTTCGTCCATCCAAGTCCATTGACGCTCATCGCTATTGATGATCATCGGGAAAAAGTTGTGCCCAACTTCATGGATGATTACCGAAATCATACCATGCTTTGTGCCTTCGCTATATGTGCCATCCGCATCAGGACGTCCGCCATTAAAGCAGATCATGGGATATTCCATTCCAATATCCTTGGTGTGGACGGAAATAGCCCGTGGGTAGGCATAGTTCACGGTGTGCTTGCTGTAAGAGCGGATTGTGTGCGCTACCACGCGGGTGCTGTATTGCTCCCACAAGGGATTGCCTTCCTTCGGGTAAAAGGACTCGGCGAGGATTACTTTGCCATCAATGGTGACCGCCATGGCATCCCAAATGAATTTGCGTGAAGTGGCAAAGGCAAAATCCCGAACGTTATCCGCCTTGAAGATCCAGGTTTTGCGACCTGTGGCCTTGGCCTTCGCTTCCGGGAGTTCTGCAGCCCGAGCCTCTTCTTCCGTTACGATGATCACAGGGTTGTCAAAGGACTTCCTAGCCTGGGCGAGGCGTTGACGTTGCGCTGAGGTCAAAACAGCACTTTCGTTTAACAATACACCCGTCGAAGCCACGACGTGATCCTCCGGTACGTTGATGGCCACTTTGTAGTCACCAAATGGCACCGTGAATTCTCCTTGGCCCAAGAACTGCTTGTGCTGCCAGCCCACATTGTCGCCATAAACGGCCATGCGTGGGAAAAACTGGGCAATAGTATAGAGCGTATTTTCCTCCTCAGGGAAAAGTTCATACCCCGAACGCCCCCCATCCGTGAGGCGATTGTTGATTGTGTAGTGCCATTCAATTTTAAACTTCAATGTGCCACCAGCTTTGAGTGTCGTGGGCAAATCAACCCGCATCATCGTATTGACAATGGTATACGCTAGCGGTTGTCCGTTGCTCACTCCGTCAATGACAAAACCTCCCTCGAATTGGTCGATATAGCGCGCTTGGACCTGCTCGGGGGTGATGGATTTAGGCAATTCCCCGGTGTTTTTCAAATCCGTCATCGAGCCGGGTTTCCGCATGTTTTGGTCTAACTGAACCCATACATAGCTCAAGTCATCTGGGCTATTGTTGACATAGGTGATCCATTCGCTTCCATCAATGCGATGACTGCGCTCATCCAAGGAAATTTGCATGTCATAGCTCGCCTTGTTCTGGTAATACGCATGCCCTGGGGCACCCGATGCCGTCCGATAGCTATTTGGAGTTGGAAGCTCTTGCTCCAATTGACGAAATTTACTGGTGGAAATTCGGTCGGTCGGAACACCTTGTGCCCAGGCTGTGCTGGCCAAAACTGTGGCCGCGGCCAGGCTAAAAAAGGAACGCATCATCTTCATCCGAATCGGGGAATAAATTTTTAGAAAGCCAAATGTAAGGCAATACCTAGGCACATAGCGCCCAACACCAGGGCGGTATCGCGAAGGGACCAACCCAGTTGTTCAAGAATTGCGCGGAGCAAAAAAAGGGCGGCCACCACAGTGAGCTGCCCGCCTTCCACGCCGGCCGTAAATCCGAGCCAAAGTTCCCAGGTAAAGGCACCTTCCGGGACCATAATGGAAAAGTCGCTCCAGAAGGCTGCTCCGTGAATGAAACCAAACAAACCAGCGAGAATCCAGAGTTTGGCGCGCGGTTGGTGAACCCCCTTAAGCCAAACCACACGTCCTGCCGTGGCCCAAAGGGTAGCCAGAACACCCCATTCAATCCAACGCTTATTCAGGGGAATGTCGGCCAAAGCTTGGACCGCCATGGCTGTCGTATGGGTAAGCGTAAAGGCGCTAAGGGCAGCCAACCAGGGCTTCCACGCCTTAAGGGGAATGGGGGCCATTAGGGCCACGATAAAGAGCAGGTGGTCCCATGCGTGGATATCTACGATGTGGTAGAATCCGAGTTCTAGGTAGAGAGAAAGTGCGTCACTCATTCTACCACAAAAGAGGGGTTGTCGGAATCGATGATGGCGTGCTGGCTCCAGCCTTCGGCGCTTTTGCGCACTGAATACACATTTTTTTGATCCGCATAGAAGGTGAGGAGGGTCCCGTCAAAAACTTGAAAAGGGGGTTTGGCCGTGAATCGAAGGACAATATGGACGGATTCTGGATTGTATACATAGGGTGCCTCCAAGGTCCATGCGATGGGCTTCGATGACTTTGGGTCTCCTTTACCCTTATACACCGAGAAGAAGGCATTCAAGTAGGCCTCAAGCGTGGCCTGATGGTCGGCAATTTTACTCAGTCGAATGGGCTCGTAACCCATGGCCGTCATGGCTTCCTCCAAGTCGTCTGTGAACAACGTTTTCTTCAAGATCCATTGATTTTTTGAGGTGTGAACCAAGGTAGCTGAGGAAAGGTGAAGCGGGTGCCGGTCTGCGCTCATCAATCCGGCGAGTAGCAGGGCGAACAGGAGGTTACGTTGGAAGAAGCGCTTCATGCGGTGAAAGTAAAAAGGATCCTCGATGTATCCGTTTAAAGTTTTTCACAAAAAGGACGTTGCTCCTAGTTGGAGAGGGTGTGCCGACTGTACATTTGCACCTTATTTAGAATTGGTCTAATTAAAAATAGCATCCCATTCATGCGATTCCGTCTGCTCGCTAGCCTATGCCTCCTCAGCACCGCCACTCTATTACAGGCCCAGTTTCAGCCCAACACGGCCAACCAATTGCTTCAAGCGTCCGGAACGCTCAGCATACGCGGCTATGGGGAATGCATAGGAAACCAGCCTTTGGCGGGGCAAGGAACCTGGGATGCGCGACGCTTCGTGCTTTTTACCGGGTACAAGTACGATGCACATACGGCGGTTGTTACGGAAATCGAGGTCGAGCACGCTACGGAAATCTACCTCGAGCAGGCCTTCTTCCAGCACCGCCTCCGGCCGGGTGTCAACCTTCGGGCAGGCCTTATGCTCATTCCCATGGGCATTGCGAATGAATACCACGAACCCACCACGTTTCACGGGGCCGAACGTCCTTACCTGGACCACGTGGTGGTGCCCAGTACCTGGCGCGAACTAGCTGCCGGTTTCCAGGGATTCCTCCCTCGTCAAACTCTTGGCTACCAGCTCTATGCGGTGAACGGTCTGCGCAGTTTTGATGGCGAAAAAGCCCTCTTTTCAGGCGATAAGGGCTTGCGTGGAGGTCGCCAAAAAGGGCGCCAGTCGCTAGCGGCACATCCTGGCATGGTGGGTAAACTCGAATGGGGCGGCCTCAAAAACACCCTGGTCAGCGCGAGTTACTACGCTGGCCAGACGGAAAGTCCAATCGAGAATGCTAAGTCGGGCCTCATAGATTCGACCACTGTTTTTTTGCAGATGAGTAGCCTAGATCTGCGCTGGGCGATGAAGCACGTGCAGTTCCGAGCGCAAGGCACGCTCGTTCATCTTAAAGGGGCAGAGGCTTACCGCGTTCGGACGGGTTCTACCATAGCCACCTGGATTGGCGGGGCCTATGCGGAGGGCGCCGTTCAAGTATTGCCAGAGCGCAGTCCCTATTCCTGCTGGGCCTTTTCGCGGTATTCCTTCGTGCAGACGGGAGCAGAACCCATTCAGCTTTGGACGCAAGGCCTGTCCTTCTTTTTGAATTCAGGTGTGGTGCTCAAGCTGGATGCGCAGCAGCGTCGCACATCTTCAGCTGTCGAGTGGACGGTGAATTCGGGCTTTGGTTTTTGGTTCTAAACGCATGAAAGGAACCCCGATTATTGCCGCTCTGCTGGCCGTCGTTTTTCTTTCCTTCCAATGGACCGAAAGCTACCACCTGCGTGCGATGCGCCGCTGGCAATCCGCCATTTCCAAAGAGGCTGCTTGGGAGGAGGTGGATTCAACGACGTGGCGATGCCGACAAGAAGATGGGGAAGCGCATCTGTTGGTGTTGCGACGCGTGAATACGTGCACGTTTGGGGGCTGCATTCGGCCAGACAGCCCAGTGAAAGCATCAGCAGGCCAAGAATACTTGGTCTACGGAGCGCATTTGGACGGAATAACGGGTGCAATTTTGGAACTGCGCGTGCTCGAATATGCCTCCACCTACGGCTACCAAATGACCGCCAAATGGTGGTTAAAACAATTCAATCAATGGACGGGCACAGAAGCGGAAATCCAAGCCGTCGATGGGATAACTGGGGCGACCGTATCTGTGAATGCCTTTGTGGACGACCTCAAGGCATTAGTCTTGGAACATCACGACCACAGCAGCAATCAATAAGCCAAAGCTGATGAGATTGGCCTTCCGCAGGGGCCAGCCTTCTTGTTTGAGGTGGAAGTGCCAGGCAATGGTCATAAAGACGTTGCTTAGAGTGATCGGACCAACCGTGGCAAAAATGGGGCGCATAGGGTGGAAAATTGGTAGTGGAATTTTGGCAAATATGTGCCAAATTGAAGCATGTCTTACACCTACCAAGTTCAAACCGCTGCGGACTACGAAGCAGCCTATGCGCATGCCACCAAAAACCCTGAGGCTTTTTGGGCCGAAATCGCCGCCACCTTCCGGTGGAAAAAGCCTTGGAAAACGGTTCTGAACTGGGAATTTCGCAGTCCATCTGTGCGCTGGTTTGACGGCGGCACGTTGAATATGACGGAAAACGCCCTCGACCGCCATGTGGAATCGCATCCAGACCGCGTAGCGCTTCTCTGGGAGCCCAATGATCCGGGTGAGGCGACGGTTTCCTGGACCTATAAAGATCTTCTGGAGCGCGTGGAGGCCTACTGCCATGTGCTTGCAGCGCGTGGCATCCAAAAAGGGGATCGCGTTTGCATCTACATGGGGATGATTCCTGAACTGGCGGTGGCGGTCCTGGCTTGCGCGCGCATTGGGGCGGTGCATTCGGTCATCTTTGGGGGCTTTTCTGCGGAGAGCATCGCCGATCGCGTGCTCGATGCGCAAGCTTCTGCGATCATTACGTGCGACGGGGCATTCCGGGGCGCTAAAACGATACCCCTCAAGAGCGTCGTCGACCAGGCCCTTTCATCCTGTCCAGAGGTGCATACCGTTGTGGTTCACCAGCGTACGCGCGAGCTGGTGGACATGATGGAAGGCCGGGATGTGTGGTACCATGAGGCCCTGCCTGTCGACCTCAAGCCCTTTCCTGCGGTGGAAATGGAGGCAGAGGACCTCTTGTTCATTCTGTACACCAGTGGCAGCACGGGCAAACCCAAGGGGGTGGTACATACCTGTGGTGGCTACATGGTGTGGGCAACCTACACCTTTGTCAACGTCTTCCAGTACCAGCCTGGCCAAATTCACTTCTGTACCGCCGACATTGGTTGGATTACGGGTCACAGCTACATCGTCTATGGCCCCTTATGCGCTGGGGCGACCACTTTGTTGTTTGAAGGCATACCCACGTACCCTGATTGTGGGCGATTCTGGCAAATCACCGAAAAGCACCACGTGGACATTCTTTACACGGCGCCCACGGCCATTCGTAGTTTGATGGCAGCCGGCCCCGAATTTCCTGACGCCTACCCCATGTCCAGCCTAAAAGTACTGGGCACGGTAGGGGAGCCCATCAACGCAGAAGCCTGGCACTGGTACGACCAACATGTGGGCAAAGGCCGTATCCCGATTGTGGATACGTGGTGGCAGACAGAAACAGGCGGCATCATGATTTCCAATTTGGCGGGGGTCACGGAGGCCAAACCGACTTACGCCACACGCCCTCTGCCCGGGGTTCAGCCGCTCCTTGTCGACGAACATGGCGCGGAAATCCATGGCAATGGGGTTTCGGGCAATTTATGCATGCGCTACCCCTGGCCGGGCATGATCCGAACGACCTACGGCGATCACGACCGATGCCGCCAAGCCTATTTTTCCACGTATCCCGGCTTGTATTTTACAGGGGATGGCTGCATTCGGGATGAAGAAGGCCTGTATCGCATCACCGGCCGCGTGGACGATGTCTTGAATGTGAGCGGCCACCGGATTGGCACGGCCGAGGTGGAGAATGCCATTAACATGCATCCACAGGTCGTGGAATCCGCCATTGTAGGCTATCCGCATGACATCAAAGGCCAGGGCATCTATGCCTATATCATCCTGCATAGCCCTGAAAAAGAAGGCCTACGAGCCGAAATTCTCGCAGAAGTGGTGAAGCACATTGGGGCCATTGCCAAACCCGACAAGATTCAGTTTGTCCCTGGCTTGCCGAAGACGCGTTCGGGCAAGATCATGCGCCGCATCCTCCGAAAAATAGCGGAAGGGGAGCTTCAGCAACTCGGAGATACCACGACGCTGTTGGATCCAGCGGTAGTCCAGGCCATCATTTCGGGCCGCGCTAGCGGATAGGGGAGCCTACTTGCGCTCGAGGGAGAAGAGATCTAACCGGCGGTCTTTGAGATTTCGGACGCTTCCTCGGGTGTGGAGCTCCCTTAAGAGATCCAAGTCCACATCAGCGATAAGAATCATCTCGGTATTGGGCGTAGCTTCTGCTTTAATTCCGTTAGAAGGAAAGGCGAAGTCGCAGGGCGTAAAGACCATGGATTGAGCATATTGTATGTCCATGTTTTCCACATTGGGAAGGTTGCCAACACTCCCGGCGATCGCCACATAGCATTCATTTTCAATCGCTCGGGCTTGGGCGCAATGACGTACGCGGGAATACCCGTTTTGGGTATCGGTTAAGAAGGGTACGAATAGAAGATCCATGCCCTGGTCTGCTAGTAAACGACTGAGTTCAGGGAATTCTGAATCGTAGCATATCAACACGCCAATTTTGCCGCAATCTGTATCAAACACCTCCAATTTATTTCCTCCTTGCATGCCCCAAACTTTCGCTTCGTCCGGGGTGACATGGAGTTTTTCATAGCGTTCAAAGCTTCCGTCACGCCGGCATAAATAGCCTACATTATACAGCGTGCCATCGCGTAATTCCGGCATGCTACCCGAGATAATGTTGATGTTATAGGAAATGGCCAACTCTTGAAATTTTGCCAAAATAGCCTCCGTGTGTGCCGCCAAAGAGCGGATGGCCTCCGCTTCAGATTTGTGGTTGTCTTTGGCCATCAAGGGGGCATTGAAAAACTCTGGAAAAAGGGCAAAATCTGATCGATACCCGGATACGGCATCGACAAAAAATTCTACTTGACGCAAGAGATCGTCCAGGTCCAGGTATGAGCGCATTTGCCATTGAACGAGCCCTAGACGAACGATGCGTTTCGTGGTGGTCGCGGATTCATTCGGTTCTTCATAATAGATATTGCTCCACCGCAAGAGCACCGCCATGCCCAAAGAATCTTCATCCTGATGGAGGTAGTTTTTCAAGGCGCGGACAGGCTGAAAATCATTCGAAATTTGGAAGCTCAACACCGGATCATGGAGTTCCTTTCGCTTGACGGCTTCAATGTATTCCTTGGGCGTCATACGCGCTGAATGACTGTGGTAGCGCGGAATGCGACCCCCAAATACAATGCCTTTGAGATTTAATTTCTCACACAGCTCTTTGCGGTAGTCATAGAGCCTGCGCCCGAGGCGCAAGCCGCGAAACTCAGGTTTGATGAATACATCAATTCCGTATAGCATATCGCCCGTTTCCGTATGCGTCGAAAAGGTGAAGGCTCCCGTGATTTGTTCGTAGGTGTGCGCTTTGTTGGTAACACTCTCCATCACTCGAATGCTCAGAGCGCATCCCGCGAGTTGTCCATTGATTTTTAGCACCACTTGGCCCTCGGGGAAGCGTTCAATCAGTGTGGCGATATGGCTCTCTTTCCAATAGGCCTCTGGCATACTCGGATAGGCCGAGATCATGGCAGTTTTTAAGGCTTGATAATCGATGAGTTGGAGGTATTCCAGCTCAATGCTCTGGATGTCTTGAATATCCATGAAGATGGTTTAGAGGTCAAATTGCATCCCTGTTCTAGCGATGTGATATCCTGCATTCTGTACGGTATGCGTCGCAGAACTTTCAGGATCCAGCAAGGGATTGCTGTGATTAAAATGGATGAAATAAATCTTGTCCTTCTGCTCGACCGACCAGTCCGTGCTGAGTGCGAGCGTTTCAAGCACAAAAGGGTGCGGGATTTCGGCCATGTTTCGGCCCGGAAGTTCCTCCTCGGAAAAAAAGGTGGCATCCAGCAGGGCGTAATCCACCATTTGGATCAGGCTGTCCAAATCTGTATCCCAACGCTCCCATTTGTCAATATCGGGTATGAAAAGTAGCCGTTTTTTAGGGCCTTGAACGATAAATCCATAGGTGTCGGAAACCTCATCTCTGTGTGGCACATGAAGCGCTTCCATGTGGCCGCTTTCTAGCTTGATCCGATCGCCAGCAACCCACTCCTGTGGCCATATATTCTGAAGGTCACACAATTGCTTCCAGGGTTGGTCCCGCTGTAAAAATTCTATCAAGCGGGGCGTTCCAAAGACCTCGACTAAATGACTATTCATGGCTTCGCGCCCTAAAAACATCAAACCGGTATAATGGCCCATGTGGGCATGGGTGATAAAGATGCGCTTGGGTGCTTGACCGTTGTTTAACCCGCTTAAGGCATTCCATTGTGCGGTGAGGTCAGGCGTGGCTTCCAGCAAGGAAGCAGGTCCATTCGCTTGGGTAATTCCCAGGGAGACCACGGCTTCATGGGGACGGGGCTGACCAAGGGCATCGACACAGCAGGAATTCAAACAACCCACTTGTGGTCGACCCGCATCTTGGGCGGTGCCGAGGACATGCACGGTCATTTGAGCGGTCAAAGTACCATTGAACGCGCCACTGAGTACTAGAACAAAAAGAAGTAGAAACGTAGGTCGCACGGGTAAATTTACGACCTAGACGCCACCTACCTTTGTAAAATGCCCCAAGAGCTTGTTTTGCGTGTTCGGCCTGAGGAAGCCCATGATGAAGTGGGATTGCTTCGACTAGTTTCTCAACGATTGGGACGCTCCCCACGTTCCATTTCCGAAATACATGTGCGCAAGCGCTCTATTGATGCACGACAGCGTCAGGTGCTCTACAACGTATCCCTCGTGGTCTACGGTCAAGGAGAGGCTATTCCAAGCCTGGTTCCCCAGCGGCCGGACTACCCCAACGTCCAAGGCGCTCCGGAAGTGATCGTCGTAGGAGCCGGTCCTGCCGGATTGTTCGCGGCCTTAGAGCTTATTGAGCTGGGGATCAAGCCTATCGTCATCGAGCGCGGCAAGGATGTTCAAGGCCGCCGCCGAGACCTCAAGGCCATCACCATCCACCATAAAGTCGACTCGGATAGCAACTACTGCTTTGGAGAAGGCGGGGCGGGAACCTATTCGGACGGAAAACTCTACACCCGTTCTAAGAAGCGTGGGGACGTGCAGCGTGTGATGGATTTGCTGGTGGCCTTTGGTGCGAGCCCGGATATTTTGGTGGACGCCCATCCACACATTGGCACCAACAAGCTCCCCAAAATCATTGAGCAGATGCGTGAAACCATCCGCCAGCAGGGGGGAGAGGTGCGTTTTGAGACGCGTATGACTGAGGTGCTCGTGGAAGCCGGTCGGGCCGTGGGCATTCGCTGCCAGACGGGCGAAGAACTCCGTGCCGAGGCGGTGCTGTTGGCGACGGGGCATTCGGCCCGGGACGTCTTTCGCGTGCTGCACCAGCAAGGCATTCTCATCGAAGCCAAACCTTTTGCGCTAGGAGTCCGCGCCGAACATCCACAGGCCGTCATTGACCGAATTCAATACCGCTGCGAAACACGTGGCGAGTTTTTACCCCCTGCGCCCTACAGCTTGGTCAAGCAAGTAGACAGCCGTGGCGTCTATTCCTTCTGCATGTGCCCGGGCGGGGTCGTTGCGCCCTGTGCAACGGAACAGGAAGAGGTGGTGACCAATGGCTGGTCGCCGTCCAAACGGGACCAGGCTACCGCCAATTCCGGGATTGTGGTGGAGTTGCGCTTGGAAGATTTTGCTCCCTATGCCCAACACGGTCCGCTTGCGGGCGTCGAATTTCAAGCCGCCATCGAACGCAAGGCCTGGGAACTTGCCGGCAAGACGCAAAAGGTTCCCATGCAACGCATGACGGACTTTGTCCAAGGCAAGGTGTCAACGGACCTTCCAAAGACCTCCTACCTGCCTGGAGGAACGTCCGTAGATCTGGCCGAGGTATTTCCGGACTTCGTAGTGCGCTGCTTGCGCGAAGGCTTCAAGGCCTTCAACCAGTCCATGCCTGGCTACCTCAGTGCTGACGCCATATTGCATGCGCCTGAATCCCGAACGTCTTCTCCGGTCCGTATCCCGCGCGATACGGAGACTTTAGAGCACGTGGAGCTCCAGGGCTTTTATCCCTGTGGGGAAGGGGCAGGCTATGCCGGAG
>Ga0209137_1000371_pt1 | contig 48928 bp, 50 predicted proteins | sample SaaInl5LU_22_DNA_FD_184642 | JGI IMG/M metagenome (GOLD analysis project Ga0209137, IMG submission 184642) | Marine microbial communities from expanding oxygen minimum zones in the Saanich Inlet - ESP_105LU_22_DNA (SPAdes) (version 2) | ecosystem: Environmental > Aquatic > Marine > Intertidal... | reverse complement strand
GAGTGTTTTGTCATTCGCGGATTCTACAAATACACCCGGCTCGCTTCAACCGAGTTTAATCTGACAGTACCTGCGTCTGGCCTACCTCTCACCGGACGTGCTCGAGCGCCTGGTAATCGCGCGCGACCCGCCGTCGGTTTCGGTGATTGACCTCGTTGAGGCTGTCAATCTGCCTTGGTCGGAGCAGATGGAGGTCGTGTTTGGGCTTGAACAAAAGCCTTTGAGCAGCTAGCAAAAAGGCGTCAGGTGCCCCTTCGCGGGGGAGAATCGGGAAGCCGGTGAAAATCCGGTGCGGGCCCGCCGCTGTAATGGGGACAGGTTGTGCATGTGCCACTGGCGTTGTCCGGGAAGGCGCTCAACCTGGTTGAACCAGAGCCAGAAGACCGGCCTGACGACATAGGCGTGAGGCTGGCCGCCTCTTCGTCGCTGTCAACGCGGAGGCCATCATGCCAACACAAACTGCAGCGCCAGTCGGCGCAAGGATTTTTAGTGAAATCGAGCGCCAAGCTCTGTACGATATTGTTCACTCGCGCAGGGACGTGCGAAATGAATTTCTTCCAAAGCCAATTGAGCAGATTATCATCCGTCGAATCCTAGAGGCGGCTCACGCTGCGCCGTCCGTTGGTTTCATGCAGCCGTGGAACTTCATCCTGATCGAAGCGCCCGAGCAAAAGAACCTCATTCACAAAGCTTTTTCAGAAGCAAACGAAGAGGCGGCAGCGATGTTTCCCATTGAGAAACAAGCCGCTTACAGAGCCCTAAAACTCGAAGGCATCCAAAAGGCCCCCCTCAGTATTGTTGTGACATGTGACCGCACTCGATGTGGCTCTGTGGTGCTTGGCAAAACGCACGATCCGGCAATGGATCTTTATTCCACGGTCTGCGCGGTTCAAAACCTCTGGCTCGCAGCCAGAGCCGAAGGCGTTGGAATTGGATGGGTTAGTATCTTCAATCGAGAAACACTGAAGACCCTTCTGGGGATCCCCGATCACGTCGATGTCGTTGCCTATCTGTGCGCAGGCTACGTGAACGAACTTTTTGCTCAGCCCGAGTTGGCGGCACGGGGTTGGCGTCAAAGGCTGGACCTCGACAGCCTCATTATGCACGGATCGTGGAAAGTCGAGGCACCTTAAGGTCCGTCCAAATGGGGCCGGTTGGTAATCTCCCGCGACCCGCCGTCAGTTTCGGTGATTGACCTCGTTGAGGTTTTTAATCTGCCTTGGTCGGAGCAGATGGGGCGGGGGTGCTGTCAGACTAATGAGAACTCGCATCGGATTGCTGGCGCAGCCTGAATCTATGCGCTCAATAGGTGACGCCACTCGGCGAGAGCAGCGGCACGGGTTAGCTTGAGATTGATGCCTGAGTAGAGATGGCATCCAAACAAAACCCAGCCCAAATGAATCTACAACTCTAATACTAAAGGCCCGTGGTCCGAGACGCGGGGCCTTAAAATAGAGGGGGCCGGTCTTGCAGCCTGCGGCTCAGCTGTAGGAATCAGGCGCAGTAACCCTGCGTAAACTCTGTTTTGATCTGATGTTTCATTGTGGGTACCGTTGTGGGTAGAGATTTAACTTTATATTAAATCATAATAAAATCAAAAATTTAACAGATAGTGGTGGCGGAGACGAAGGGATTCGAACCCTCGAGACCCTTCCGGGCCTACTCCCTTAGCAGGGGAGCGCCTTCGTCCACTCGGCCACGTCTCCGCTGACCCGTTTAGCGGGGAGTTGGGCTGGGGACAAGGACGATTTAGCTAAGTTTCGCCACATTCTTGAAAAAATTCTGCTTCACCGCCTCGGCTTGCACATCTGTGCAGACATTCACCGGCTGGGCGGCTGAATTGGCCTCTGCGATCAATTCGCCGGAACGGTCTCCGCTCAAGGTGACGCGCAAAGCATGCGGCTCGGTGGTGAACAACTCGGGCGCGATGCAGGCCACCAGCGCCGATGGATCATGCATGCCGCATCCGGAAAATTTGCCAACAGTCTCGTAAAAATCGATGTAAAATTCGGCCATTTGGTGCAATAGCCCCCCTATTTTCGGACTTTGAGACGCCAATTGCGCAAAGAAACTGCGCGGGCAGATCACCCGGTTGGTCACATCCAGACCCACCAATGTGATATTGCATCCGTGGCGCAGCACATAATCGGCCGCATGGGGATCGTGATAGAAATTGGCCTCGGCCGCCGGGGTGATGTTCCCCCCTGCCCGCAGGCTGCCGCCCATGATAACCATGCCCTTGAGATTTTCGCAAAACGACGGATCAAGCTCCATGGCCGCCGCAATATTCGTCAAAGGACCAATGGGGCAGATCACCAGTTCCCCGCGATGCGCCCGCGCCATGCGCACGAGATACTCAGGGGCTGTCTCTGATAGCGCCTGGCGCTGGGATGCGGGCACAAGGAGCGTTCCAAATCCCTCTTGCCCATGCACTGCAGAGGTTGGCGGAAAGGGCGGGAGGAGGCGGGGGCGGTGCAGCCCTTCGGCCACAGGGATTTCGATCCCCGCCTGATCCAGCAAATACAGCGCATTGCGCGTGGCTTTCGGCGTTGTGACATTGCCAAACACTGTGGTCAGAGCCAAAAGATCAATCTCCGGTGCAGCAATGGCATAAAAAATCGCCATGGCATCATCAATGCCGGGATCTGTATCGATGATCAGTTTGAGCGCCATTGCGCCTCCTCCCCCAAGCGGGTTAAGCCTTTGTGACGGCCCTATGTGTTAAACAAGAAATGCATCACGTCACCGTCCTGTACGACATAGGATTTACCCTCAGCCCGCATTTTGCCGGCCTCTTTCGCCGCGGCCTCGCCGCCAAGAGCTGCAAAATCTTCATAGGCGATGGTTTCTGCTCGAATGAACCCACGTTCGAAGTCACCATGAATGACACCCGCAGCCTGCGGCGCGGTTGTGCCCTTTTTGATGGTCCAGGCCCGCGCCTCTTTTGGGCCAACTGTGAAATAGGTCTCCAGCGCCAAAAGCGCATAGCCCGCGCGGATCAAGCGATCAAGACCAGCTTCCTCGAGCCCCATTTCGCTGAGGAACATCTCGGCCTCCTCATCATCGAGCTGGCTAATTTCCTCTTCAATCTGCGCAGAGATGATGACATGGCTGTTGCCCTGCTCTGCGGCCATTTTCGCGACGGCCTCTGAATAGCGATTGCCCGAAGCCGCATCAGCCTCACCCACATTGCAGACATAGAGGATCGGCTTTGTGCTGAGCAATTGCAGCATTTTCCATTGCTTGGCGTCTTCGGGATCGACCTCAACCGTTCGAGCCGGCTTGCCTTGCTCCAAGGCGGCCAATGCGGCGCGCAGCAAGCGCTCTTGCTGCACCGCTTCCTTGTCACCGCCGCGCACTTTGCGCAGAATATTTTGAAGCCGTTTCTCCACGCTTTCCATATCCGCCAGCATGAGCTCGGTGTCGATGGTTTCGGCATCAGCGATGGGATCGACGTGATCGGCAACATGCACCACATCATCATCCTCAAAGCACCGGACCACATGGGCGATGGCATCGGTCTCGCGGATATTGGCCAGAAATTGATTGCCCAGCCCTTCGCCTTGGCTTGCGCCTTTGACGAGCCCAGCGATGTCCACAAAGGTCATGCGTGCCGGAATGATGTTCGCTGACTTTGCAATCTGTGCCAATTTGGTCAGGCGCGCATCTGGCACGTTCACCTCGCCGACATTGGGCTCAATGGTGCAAAAAGGAAAATTCGCGGCCTGCGCCGACGCTGTTTTGGTCAGCGCGTTAAACAAGGTGGATTTGCCGACATTTGGCAAGCCAACGATACCCATACGAAAACCCATGATGCACTCCTTTATTTTTCAAACCGCTCTTATCTGCGCGGCTCAATCAGGGCAAGCAGAACTGCGCGCTGAGGGCGGCGCGGCAAATGTCACAGAATCTGCGGCGCCGGGTCAAAGTATATTGAACTTGACCCGCCTTTGCGGCATGTCAGGGCGTGAGCAAAATGAAGGGCCAGCTATGACACGGATCGACGCAAAATTCGCAGAACTCAAAGCCGCCGGGAAAAAGGCTTTTGTGACCTATGTCATGGCAGGCGATCCGACCTATGACAGCGCTTTGGAAGTGGTCAAAGGCCTGCCGGCGGCTGGGGTTGATATCATTGAATTGGGCCTGCCCTTTACCGATCCAATGGCCGATGGACCCACCATCCAATTGGCCGGGCAGCGCGCACTTGAGGCCGGGATGACCCTGGAGAAGACCCTGCAAATGGTCCGAGATTTTCGCGAAACCGATGACAAAACGCCGATTGTGTTGATGGGCTATTACAATCCGATCTATTCACGCGGCGTGGCGCGGTTTCTTGCTGAGGCCAAAGAGGCCGGCATCGACGGGATGATTGTGGTTGATCTGCCGCCTGAAGAGGACAGCGAGCTGTGCATTCCCGCTCAAGAGGCCGGCCTGAACTTTATTCGCCTGGCCACACCCACCACCGATGACAAGCGCTTGCCCAAAGTGCTCACCAACACCTCTGGCTTTGTCTATTATGTCTCCATCAATGGCATCACGGGCGCGGCGGCGGCGCAGGCCGCCAATGTGGGACCGGAAGTCGCGCGCATCAAAGCGGCCACCGATCTGCCCATCATCGTTGGCTTTGGAATTCGCACCCCGCAAAATGCGCATGACATCGCATCGGTGGCCGATGGCGCAGTTGTCGGCTCTGCCATTGTTGATGAAATTGGCGCCGGGAAATCTCCTGCGGAGGTTTTGGCCTTTGTCAAATCCCTCGCCGACGGGGCACATTCCGCTTAACGCCAAAGGAGCTCGCATATGCCGCTGAAGATTCGCCCGCTTGGCATTGAGGACCGGAGTGAATGGGCGCAGATGTGGTCAGACTACCTGTCGTTTTACGACACTGAGGTTGCCCCTGAAGTTTATGAGACGACCTTCGCACGGCTGATCAATCCGGCCAATCGGGTCCAAAATGCGCTTGTCGCCGAGCTTGACGGTGCGGCTGTGGGCCTTGTCCATTACATCTATCACGCACATAATTGGCGCGTGGAAGATGTGTGCTATCTGCAAGATCTCTACGCCAAAGAGTCGGTGCGCGGACAAGGCATTGGCCGAGCTTTGATCGAGGCGGTTTACGCCGCCGCAGATGCCAATGGCACACCAAATGTCTATTGGATGACCCAGGATTTCAACGCAAATGCGCGCTTGCTCTATGACCGGATCGGCACGCTGACACCCTTTATTAAATATTCGAGGTGATATCATGACCATTCATATTGGTGCGCAACCGGGCGAAATTGCTGAAACTGTGCTCTTGCCGGGGGATCCTCTGCGCGCGAAATGGGCGGCGGAAACCTTTTTGCAAGAGGCGAAATGCGTCAACCAAGTGCGCGGCATGTTGGGATTCACGGGGCTTTGGCGCGGCAACCCTGTGACCATCCAAGGCTCTGGCATGGGCATGCCGAGCCTATCGATCTACGTCAATGAGCTGATCAAAGACTATGATGCCAAAACATTGATCCGCATCGGCTCAGCCGGTGGCATGAGCCCTAAGGTCAAGCTGCGCGATGTGGTGATTGCCATGACCGCCTCCACCCTCTCCACCCCATCGCTTGGCATGTTCAAAGAGATCAACTTTGCACCCTGTGCCGATTATGGCCTTCTGGAGGCGGCTGTCGCCGCTGCGCGCGGGCGCGGCATCAACGCCCATGTGGGCGGAATTTATTCGTCCGATGTGTTTTATGATGAACGCCCCGATCTCAGCGAGCAAATGACCCGCCACGGCATTCTCGCCGTCGAGATGGAAACTGCGGAGCTGTACAATTTGGCGGCGCGCCACAATCGTCGCGCTTTGGCCGTCTGCACCATCTCAGATCATCTGCTCACCCATGAGGCCCTGCCCTCCGAAGATCGGGAACGCAGCTTTGGCGACATGGTAGAGATTGCCCTAGAGGCCGCCTTCGCCTAACGGCCTATGCCGGGCGGATGCAGAGGCCTTGGCGGGCGATCGGAGCCGTCATCATTCCACATTCATCCGGGCAAGCACCGCTTAGACCCGGCGTTCGACCATCATTTCTTTGATTGAGGCGATGGATTTGGCTGGATTGAGGCCTTTGGGACAGGTCTTGGTGCAATTCATAATCGTGTGGCAGCGGTAGAGTTTGAACGGGTCTTCCAGATTGTCCAAACGCTCGCCCGTGGCCTCATCCCGGCTGTCGATAATCCAGCGATAGGCGTGCAACAAAGCCGCCGGGCCAAGATAGCGATCCCCATTCCACCAATAGGATGGGCAAGAGGTCGAGCAGCAGGCGCACATCACACATTCATACAGCCCATCCAGCTTCTTGCGATCTTCAATCGACTGCAACCATTCTTTGGCCGGCCGGTTGGTTTTTGTCTCAAGCCAGGGCATGATTGACGCATGCTGCGCATAAAAATGCGTCAGGTCTGGGATCAAATCTTTGACAACCGGCATATGCGGCAAGGGATAGATTTTCACGTCCCCCTTTATTTCATCCATGCCATAGATACAGGCCAGCGTGTTTACGCCGTCGACATTCATCGCACAGGAGCCGCAAATCCCCTCCCGGCAGGACCGGCGGAAGGTCAAAGTCGGATCGATTTCACTCTTGATCTTGATCAAAGCATCCAAAACCATGGGGCCGCATGTGTCCATGTCGACGAAATACGTATCCACCTGTGGGGTTTTGCCATCATCAGGATTCCAACGGTAAATCTTGAAAACCCGTAGGTTTTTCGCCCCTTCCGGTTTTGGCCAGACCTTACCGCGGGTGATGCGGGAATTTTTCGGGAGTGTCAGTTGTACCATATTATTTCTCCACAAAGCAGACGCAGACAGCGCCGTGCAGCCTATCAACAAGCAAGGTAAACGGTCTTATCGGGTGATATGCCAAAACCCGCATCCCTAAGACAGTTTTTCAGTCAAACAGCTCAGCACCGCCGGGCGCTGGATAATTTCATTGGCCAGATCAATGATGACCGGGCTCGGCGCCATACCAGCGAAAGCGGCGATGCGGGACACCTCCTCCGCCTCGGCGGCTAAAACCATACATTCCGCAAGTGCCTGCGCATTTTTTCGGTCCAATTGTTCTTGCGCCAGCGGGGTCAAGACCGTCAGAGCCGCAAGCTGAGGCTGGGAAAACTCCGCAAGAGCGGCCCCCGCGATCCATGACACAGCCACCGCCGCAACATATCCCATCCGCCGCATCAGAAGGTTCTCACTTTCGGCGCAATTTGCGCAAGGGAGATGCCACCTTCTTCTTCGGTGGTCAGCCTTTCGGTGATCACCGGTCGGTAGCTCAAATCAACCTTTGATCCATCCACCCGCGCGATGGTGTGCACGCGCCAATTGTCATCGTCGCGCTCGGTGAAATCCTCATGGGCATGCGCCCCGCGGCTTTCTTTGCGCGCTTCTGCCCCCACGATGGTCGCCATGGCGTTGGGCATGAGATTGGTGAGCTCCAAAGTTTCCATAAGATCAGAATTCCACACCAGGCTGCGGTCCGTCACTTGAATATCGGTCATTTTACCGGCCACAGCGGTCATCTTTTCGACCCCTTCTGCCAAGGTCTTCGAAGTCCGGAACACCGCCGCATCAGCCTGCATGGCTTTTTGCATCTCTAAACGCAGCTCTGCCGTGGGCAAATGTCCCGCCGCATGGCGCAGCCCGTCAAAGCGGTCGAAGGCTTTATCCACCGAGGACATGTTCATTGCCGCCGCTGGCGCGGCCGCATCGACGGTTTTGCCCGCGCGGATCGCAGCGGCCCGGCCGAAGACCACCAAGTCTATCAGTGAGTTCGAGCCCAAACGGTTGGCCCCATGTACAGAGGCGCAGCCCGCCTCGCCCACGGCCATCAGACCGGGCACAATGGCATTGGGATCTTTGGCCGTTGGGTTCAGCACTTCGCCCCAGAAATTCGTTGGAATACCGCCCATATTATAATGCACGGTCGGCAGCACTGGGATCGGCTCTTTGGTTACGTCAACTCCGGCAAAAATCTTGGCCGATTCTGAAATCCCCGGCAGGCGCTCTGCCAGGGCTTCTGGCTGAAGATGACTGAGGTTGAGATAGATGTGATCCCCCTGTGGCCCCACGCCACGCCCTTCGCGAATTTCCATTGTCATACAGCGCGAGACATAGTCACGCGGCGCCAAATCCTTATAATTCGGCGCATAGCGCTCCATGAAACGCTCGTCTTGAGAATTGCTTAGAAATCCACCCTCGCCGCGCGCGCCCTCTGTGATCAAACAGCCCGATCCATAGATGCCGGTCGGATGAAATTGCACGAACTCCATATCCTGAAGCGGCAAACCTGCCCGCGCGACCATGCCGCCGCCGTCTCCGGTGCAGGTATGGGCAGAGGTGGCGCTGAAATAGGCGCGACCGTAGCCGCCTGTGGCCAAGACCACCGTTTTAGCGTTGAACACATGCATGGTGCCATCGTCAAGCTTCCAGCACACCACCCCTTGGCACACACCATCGTCTGACATCACCAGGTCAATTGCAAAATATTCGATGTAGAATTCCGCGTTATTCTTCAAGGATTGGCCATAAAGCGTATGCAAAATGGCGTGCCCTGTTCTATCAGCCGCGGCACAGGTGCGCTGCACCGGCGGGCCTTCGCCAAATTCTGTCGTATGGCCCCCAAAGGGGCGTTGGTAAATTTTTCCCGCTTCCGTGCGCGAGAAGGGCACGCCGTAATGTTCCAGCTCATAGACCGCCTTGGGCGCTTCGCGGGCGAGATATTCCATCGCATCTGTATCGCCAAGCCAATCAGAGCCTTTGACCGTGTCATACATATGCCACTGCCAACTGTCGGGGCCCATATTGCCGAGACTTGCCGCAATGCCTCCCTGAGCGGCCACTGTATGGGACCGGGTGGGGAAGACTTTGGTGACGCAGGCAGTGCGCAATCCTTGTTCGGCCATGCCCAGTGTGGCGCGCAATCCAGCGCCTCCGGCCCCAACCACCACAACATCAAAATCATGGGTTTCATATTCATAAGCAGCCATAGGTATGGTCTCCGAAACTTAAAGGGCGAGGCGCGCGATGGCGAAAACAGCCGCAGCAATGGCTGCGTAGGACACACAGGTCATGACGATAATCCAAACCTTGCGCGCAAGGCCGTGCACATAGTCCTCAATCAATACGGTCACCCCGTTTTTGAAATGCACCAATGCGACCACAAAGGTCAAAAGCGCAACCAATGCGGGAAACGGGCGGGCAAAATAGGCTGTGACAGCCTCATAGTCTTGCCCAATCATCGGCCCTACGGTGAGAACAAAAAGCGGCACGAGGATGAGCAGCGCCGCAGAGGAAATGGTCATGCCCCAAAAATGCTCTGTGCCGGTTTTCGCAGCGCCAAGGCCGCTTGCGCGTTTACGGTCGGTCAAAAAAGCCATGCGATACGCTCCTTAAAGCCAAATTACAGTGAGCGCAGTGAGCAGAAGCGATCCGATGATCATCATCCATCCCATACGCTCTGCAGTTTTCAACTCCAGCCCGCGGCCGGTGTCCCAAATCAAATGGCGCAACCCTCCGAGCATGTGATACCACAGCGCCCAGAGCGACAGAAGAAAAACCAAATCGCCAAACCAACTTGTGATCACGCATTGCACCCAAGCGAACGCCGCCGCGCTGGTCGATGCTGCCAAAAGCCAAGCGATCAGCAAAAGCGTCGCGGCCAAAAGGGCGTTACCGGTGATCCGCACAAATATCGAAGAAATCGAAGTCATTTGAGGACGGTAAATCGTCAGATGAGGAGATAACGGGCGATTGCCGCGATTTACATCAGCCATAATATGTCCTTCTTAACCTGTCTAACTGTGGATTTAGCCCGTTCATGCCATGATCAAGCCCCGAAGGCCACAGTTTTGACGGGCAAATTCGCGCAGTCGGGGCGTAATTCGGTTATTTTTTGGATTTTGTGATCACGAACACATTTTGTGATCACAAACCACCGCCCCGCCGCGCGCCTACCGCGGGATAAAGGCCCAATAGTCGAGATCCAGCAATACATCGCTATGATATTTGCCGTCTTCCTCGCGCAGATTCGGCGTCACACCCTTATGCGCCACCAAGCGCAAACGCAGCGCACCAACGGAGGGCACAGAGGTTTCGGCCTTATCCAGCACCTCACTCCAAGCGCGCAGAGTGTCCCCGGCAAAACATGGATTGGCATGGGCTCCCCCATTGATTGCCGCCAGCATTTGCACATTGCCCAGCCCGTTGAAGGACAGGGCCCGCGCCATGGAAATCACATGCCCGCCGTAAATCAAGCGCAGACCATCGGCTCGGGCGGTGGCATCAAAATGTACCTTCGCCGTGTTTTGCCACAAGCGCGTGGCCATCATATGTTCGGCTTGCGACAGGGTGACACCATCGACATGGTCAATGACTTCGCCAATATGATAGTCGTCATAAAGATAGGAACTTCCTGCCAAATCAGTATTATAATCGGCAAAGCTCAACCCATCCGGCACGATCAACTCCGATGCCAAAACGGCCCGTTCAAGCGCAGGCACCACGGTTTGCGGCGCCGGAGTGGCCTCATCCCTTTTGCGCACCATGACCCAACGCACAAAAGACATGACCATCTCATCTGCCTGATTGAACCCTTCACTGCGCACCCAAACCACGCCGGTTTTTCCGCTTGAGTTCTGCTTCAATCCAATCACCGTCGAGCGGGCACGCAGCGTATCGCCGGGATAAACGGGCCTCAGCCAGCGCGCTTCCGCATAGCCCAAATTGGCCACCGCATTTAAAGAGATATCTGGCACGGTTTTGCCAAAAACCACATGAAAAGCGATCAGATCATCCAGCGGGCTTTGCGGCAGGCCACAGCTCTGCGCAAAACAATCTGAGGAATAGAGCGCGTGGCGCGCGGGATAGAGCGCATGATAAAGCGCGCGTTCACCGCCCCCAACCGTACGCGGGACCGCGTGATCTATGACCTGTCCAATACGATAATCTTCAAAAAACAAACCTGGATTGGTCTTCATTACTGCGCTCCCAATTTCATCTCAGGGCTATAGTCCCCGTCAATCTCCTTCACGACCGCTTGGCCGCAGCGCATGACACCCACGGTTGCATCATGGGCATAGGTCGGATCGCCATAAAGCTCCCATCCTTTGGACAGGGCCTCTGTCACCTTATGGCAAAACTTGGACGAATCGTCTTCGGTCAAAAATCTATAAATCTTCACGCCTGGCCCTCCAGTTTTGCAATCATCGCAGCCTTGGCCAAAGTGGCGCGGGCGGTTTCAATATGCAAATTTTCCACGATTTTACCATCCACAACCGCAACCCCGAGCCCCTCCGCTGTGGCCGCCTCAAACGCCGCGATTTGCCGCTCAGACAGATCAATCTCCGCATCAGACGGCGCGAAGACCCGATTGGCAATCGCCACCTGGGCCGGATGGATCAAGGTTTTTCCATCAAACCCCATATCGCGCCCCTGCGCGGCCTCAACTTGCAGACCGGCCTCGTCCTTGAAGGCGTTGTAAACCCCATCCACAATGACAATGCCCGCCGCTTTTGCAGCTAAAACACAATGGCTTAACGCTGCGAGCAAAGGCGCGCGTGTCGGATCAAATCTCGTGTTGAGATCCTTGGCCAGATCATTGGTTCCCATCACCATGCCCCCCATCCGCGGCGCATCGGCAATCTCAGCCGCCTTTAAAATGCCGCGCGGGGTTTCCATCATCGCCCAGATTTGGGTGTTCTCAAAGCCGTCATACCGGCCCATCACTGCGCCCAGCTCTGAAATCATCTCGGCATGATCCACCTTGGGCAATAATACCGCCTCCGGTCGAACTTCGGCAATCGCGGCAATATCCTCTGCGGCCCATGGGGTATCGAGCCCATTGATGCGAATGATTTGACTGCGGGGGCCATAGCCCCCCTCCAACAAATGCGCCACCAAAGTTGCGCGCGCCGAGGCTTTTTCTTCAAGGGCGACAGCGTCTTCAAGATCGAAGATGATCGAATCCACAGGCATGCTGCGGGCCTTTTCAAGCGCCCGCGCGCGGCCGCCCGGAATGTAGAGAACAGAACGATAGGGACGTAGAGTCATTTTTAGCCTCGCAATAATGTTGCGCATAACTGCCACCAACCGCAGTTAAAGTTCAAGTGCGTTTTGCCGCATTGCAGCAAAAACACCCGATCACCCGAAAGCACAGCCTTGCCCTCCTGTAAGTTTAAGACGATGTTCCCTTGGCACGCCGCGCATTTGGGTGTAACCGAACTTGCAAATTCACATTTGAGGAAGATCCCCATGGCACGACCCAAAATTGCTCTCATTGGCTCCGGTATGATCGGTGGCACATTGGCTCATTTGGCCGCCCTAAAAGAACTCGGCGACATTGTGCTGTTCGATATTGCCGAAGGCATGCCCGAAGGCAAAGCCTTAGATATCGCACAATCTGGACCATCCGAAGGCTTTGATGCGGCCATGTCTGGCACGCAATCTTATGCTGATATTGCCGGCGCCGATGTCTGCATCGTAACGGCTGGCGTGCCGCGCAAACCTGGCATGAGCCGCGATGACCTTCTCGGAATCAACCTCAAAGTGATGAAATCCGTGGGGGAAGGCATCCGCGATCACGCGCCCAATGCCTTTGTCATCTGCATCACCAACCCGCTCGACGCGATGGTCTGGGCGCTGCGCGAATTCTCTGGCCTGCCGCATAATATGGTCTGCGGCATGGCGGGCGTGCTTGACAGCGCGCGATTCCGTCACTTCTTGAGCCTCGAGTTTGGTGTCTCCATGCGGGATGTCACGGCCTTTGTGCTGGGCGGTCATGGCGACACGATGGTGCCCCTGGCCCGCTACTCCACAGTCGGCGGCATCCCCCTGCCCGACCTCGTGCGCATGGGCTGGACCACGCAAGACAAGCTCGACGCGATCATCCAGCGCACCCGTGATGGTGGCGCGGAAATCGTCGGATTGCTCAAAACAGGGTCAGCCTATTACGCACCGGCCACATCCGCGATTGAAATGGCCGAAGCCTATCTGCGCGATCAAAAACGTGTCCTGCCCTGCGCCGCCTATGTGGATGGCGCCCTGGGCCTGAAGGGCATGTATGTGGGCGTGCCGACTGTCATCGGCGGCGGCGGTGTTGAGCGCATCATCGACATTCAAATGAACAAAGATGAGCAGGCCATGTTCACCAAATCCGTTGACGCAGTCAAAGGCTTGGTGGCCGCATGCAAGGCCATCGACGAAAGCCTGACTTAAAACCTATTGCCACCGCAACCGCGGCGCGCGCACAAATAAAAACTCCTCGCCCCGGCGGGGAGTTTTTGCCTTTCCCCTGACAGCAGCAGCAAGCCGACCTCGACAAAGCTGCGGGTCGATGCGTTTTTGGTCGTTAAAGACATTTGCATAACCCAACCGCTCATCCAAAACACTTTGCCCGCCGCCCCTATTTCGGGGTGAAATGGCCTTATGCTGCCCCCGCCGTTATGGCAGATATATCAACAATCTAGCTTGCAATATGCGCTTAAATTTCTAAACTTCCGCTTATTGCCCATTTTTGATCTCGGTTTTTATGACAGATTTTTTTGCCCAAAGCCTGCAAGCCTTTCAAGAGCGGATGCGCACCCCTTGGATCGGCAGCATCTTAATTGCCTTCCTGGTGTGGAATTGGCAGCCGCTTCTTTTTCTCGTCGCAAGCGACACCGCGCTTCGCACGCGATTTACCTATTTCGAGATCCACACGGGTTGGTGCAGCCTCTTTTTCGGTCCCGTCATTGCGGGTTTCGTCTTTGCCGCGGCAAAGCCATGGATTTCCCTAGGGATGGACTGGCTCGGGGCGGAGGCGATACATCAGAGTAGGTTACGTGCCGACAGACTCGCGGAAGATCGACGCTCCAAACGGTTGGATATTCGGGAAAAATTGGCGGAAAAGAAGGATGAAATAGAAAACGAGATTGAAGAACGACGCTCCAAACGATTGGATCTTCAGGAAGCATGGTTGAAAAGGAAGGCTGAAATCGAAAACGAGATTGTCAAGCATGCTGTTGAAAGAAAATCTAAAATTGACGCAGCGGCGCTGAATGAAGACGAAAAAGAACAGGTGCGACAGAGGCTACGAGCGCTCCAACCCACACCCGAAGAGGAAGATGTCGACCCAATTGATGAAGACCTATTAGGAACGGCCATTTTCTATAAGCTCAGTGACAAGAGCAAAGAGATCCTGCGTGCGCTTGCGCAACTCGACAACGGAATTGGACTAGTAGTTTTATTCAGCGCTCTGCCATCGCACATTATTGATCCAAAATCACGCCACACTATTTGTGATCTAGGTTATAACCCAAAAAGCGATCTCGCCAGTTTAGAAGAGCATAAACTCGTGACGATTCACGACCATAATTTGTACAAAATAACGGAATTGGGCCGCAAAGTTGCAAGCCTATCAGAAGCGGAATGACCAGCTGAGGGGCACGGGCTGGGGGGAGGTGCCTCAGGCCGTGGCCTGAGGCAGGGAGTCTTAGATGTAATAGGCGTCGCGGTAGACGTGGCGCACGATGTCTTGACGGGTCAACCCGCGTTGGGCCAGCTCTTCATCCGACAGGGCGCAGAGAAATTCAATCTGGCGCACCCGCGATTGCGCTGTGCTGATCGACACCAAAAAGTTGAGAAAGCCGCTCAACACACGGTTCAAACCCGCGGCGATGCGGTTGCCTTGTGGGACGTCTACGATAGTTGCCATTTGAAAAACTCCTGTGTTTCGTTGACTTGTAGATAGGGACGATCCAAAGGGTTGTGCACTGCGAAAAACCACAATCCCGCTATGCAGCGATTGCATAGATCGGCTGGCGCCTAGCGATCCTGGGCATCTCTTTCGGCGCCGTCGATCAAAGATTTGATCGCTTTGAACAGGCGCACCCCGAAAAGCCCCAAGAGCCCGCCGAATAAGACCGTGAACGCCGAGACCATGACGCCCGAGGATATCGCCGCGATGGCGACGCCGAGCAGCAGCAACACAAAGGTAATCGTGCGGTATTCGCCCTCATGCACCGGAAATTCATCTAAACGCGGCTGGATCAATTTGGTCAAAAATGGCTCAACAAAAGGGGTGGCAAAACCTGCAATCACTGAAAGGACAAAGGTCAACATCGGCGCATCTCCTATTTTCGTGACGATTTTCCGAACCGTTAACATGTGACGCGCCGCCGCGCCATACAAGAGGCGCGGGCTGAATTGAAATCACCTGCCCTGTGAGGCAAATTTGCACTGGCAGCGCCCCGCCGGCCCGGTTAAACAGCAGCCATGACAGATCGTTTGACTCTCACCCGCCCCGATGATTGGCATGTGCACCTGCGCGATGGCGATATGCTGACGGCCGTGGCGCCGGAAACTGCGCGTGATTTTGGACGTGCCATTATCATGCCAAATCTGGTTCCGCCGGTGGTGACGGCCGCCCAAGCCGAGGCCTATCGCAGCCGCATTTTGGCCGCCCTGCCCGCTGGCTCAAAGTTCCAGCCGTTGATGACGCTCTATTTGACCGAGCAAACTGACCCCGAAGACCTGGCCGCGGCCCATGGCTCTGGGCTGGTGACGGCGGCAAAACTCTATCCTGCCGGGGCGACAACAAATTCTGCCAGCGGTGTGACGAATTTTGACAAGGTGCAACCGGTGCTGGAGAAGATGGCCGAGATTGGCATGCCCATGTGCGTGCATGGTGAGGTCACCGATGCAGATGTCGATATTTTTGACCGCGAGGCCGTGTTCATTGACCGGGTTCTTGACCCTCTGCGCCGCCGGGTGCCGGGTCTCAAAGTGGTCATGGAGCATATCACAACCGCGGAGGGCGCGGCCTATGCCAAATCGGATCCGGGCCAGCTGGCCGCCACGATCACGACCCATCACTTGATCATCAACCGCAATCACATTCTCGCCGGTGGGATCCGGCCGCATTATTATTGTCTGCCTGTGGCCAAACGCGAGACCCATCGCCTGGCCCTGCTGGAGGCGGCGACAAGTGGCAACCCGTGCTATTTCCTCGGCACCGACAGCGCCCCGCACACCGATGACGCAAAGCAAAGCGCCTGCGGATGCGCCGGTGTGTTTTCCGCCACCAATACCATGTCCTGTTTGGCGGAGGTCTTTGAAGCTGCCGGCGCGCTGGACCGGCTCGAAGGCTTCACCTCGCTGTTTGGTCCGCAGTTTTACGGCCTGGCGCCAAATGCCGATACGATCACCCTAACGAAGGGCGATCCGGTACAATTTGCCAAACATATCGACACGGGCGCCGGTCCGGTCACTCTCTTTAATCCTGGCTTTGATCTTCACTGGACCGTGTCGAGCTGAGCGCATAGCAACAAAGGGCCCTGCTCATGATACCAACAAGCTATCCCGACCAACGCGAGATCGCGCGGTTGACCGCCAGAATGCTGCTGGAAATTAAAGCGGTGCATTTCAATGCCGATGAGCCCTTTGTTTTGGCATCGGGCAAGCCATCACCAACCTATATTGATTGTCGCAAACTGATTTCCTTCCCGCGCATTCGCAGCACCTTGATGGATTTTCTCACGGTCACTGTGATGCGCAACGCCGGGTTTGAAGCCTTTGATAATGTGGCAGGCGGCGAGACCGCCGGCATCCCATTTGGCGCCTGGGTGGCCGAGCGCATGGCGCTCCCCATGACCTATGTGCGCAAAAAGCCCAAGGGCTATGGCCGCAATGCCCGCATTGAGGGGGCCATGTCCGACGGGCAGAGGGTTCTGCTGGTGGAGGATTTGACGACCGATGGCGGGTCAAAGATCTCCTTTGTCGATGCCATTCGGGAGACAGGCGCCACCTGCGCTCATACGGCGGTGATATTCTATTACGGAATTTTTCCTGAGACTGAAAAAACCCTGGGCGAGCATGGGGTGACTTTGCACCATCTGTGCACCTGGTGGGATGTCCTGGCGGAAGCCCGTGCAGAGGGCGCCTTTGACAGCAAGACCCTGCGCGAGGTGGAAACCTTTTTGAAATCTCCCGAAGAGTGGCAAAACGCGCGCGCCAAATAAGCTTTTTCCTGTATAAGCCTGTGGGCAAAATGTGGACAATCTCACGCCCCGCGGCCGTTTTCATGAGGTGCGAAGTATACCGGCACTATTGCACCACTATATCTAGCGAAAAGCCGCGAAATACGCCCGAATGCTTGCGCATTTTGTCGTTTATCCACAGGTTGTGCACCGATCTGTTCTACATGGCCAAACATCCTGACTTGCAGTAAGCGTGAACTCTTGAGGAGTCGGATATGAATGAGATTGCGAATCTGCAGCCCCCTGCAAGTGATGTGGCCCCTCTTGGCATGCCTCATTCCATTGAGGCAGAGCAACAATTGCTCGGCGCCATCCTCACAAACAACGATCTATACGACCGGGTCTCGCAGATTTTGCGGGCAGAGCATTTTTATGACCCCGTCCATGCGCGAATATTTGAGACCGCCGCGGCGCGTATCGTCAAAAACAATCTGGCCAGCCCGGTCACGTTAAAGGCATTTTTGGAAGATGATGAGGGGCTGGCGGAATTGGGCGGTCCGGCCTATTTGGTGCGGCTCGCGGGCGCGGCAATTTCCTCCTTTGCGGTGCGTGATTATGCAGAAATGATTTACGATCTCGCCATTCGCCGCGAGTTGATCGACCTGGGCAATAATATCGCGGCGAAAGCGGCCCGCATGGATGTTCTAAGTGAACCAAAAGAGCAAATCGTTGACGCGGAACAAAAACTCTATGCTTTGGCCGAACAGGGCCAGACCGAGCAAGGCTTTCAATCTTTCCTCACCGCAGTCACCGACGCCGTTAAAGTTGCCAATGCCGCCTATCAACGCGAGGGCGGGCTTGCGGGGGTATCGACCGGGCTGATTGATTTGGACAAAAAACTGGGCGGGTTGCATCGATCAGATCTTTTGATCTTGGCCGGTCGCCCCTCCATGGGCAAAACCTCTTTGGCCACCAATATCGCCTTTAACATCGCAAGGGCCTATAAAAAGGGCATCACCACCTCTGGCGAAGAGGGTGCGATTGACGGCGGGGTTGTTGGGTTTTTCAGCCTGGAAATGTCCGCCGAACAGCTTGCATCGCGCATTTTATCTGAGGTGGCGGAAATCCCCTCAAATCAAATTCGCCGCGGTGACTTTACCGAAAGCGAGTTTCGCAGAATTGTGGAGGCGGCCAAAGAGCTTGAGGCCGCGCCTTTGTTCATCGATGACACCCCGGCCCTACCGATCAGCCAGCTGGCCGCCCGCGCCCGCCGTTTGAAACGTACCCATGGGCTGGATGCCTTGTTTGTAGACTATCTTCAACTGGTCCGCGGCACGGGTCGGTCAGAAAACCGAGTGAATGAGATTTCCGAGATCACCATGGGCCTCAAGGCCATCGCCAAAGAGCTCGATATTCCTGTGGTGGCCCTTTCGCAGCTCTCGCGTCAGGTGGAAAACCGTGAAGACAAGCGGCCCCAACTGTCAGATCTGCGCGAATCTGGCTCGATTGAGCAAGATGCGGATGTGGTGATGTTTGTGTTTCGCGAAGAATATTACAAAGAGCGCGAAAAGCCGGGTGATCATGAGCTCGACAAAATGTCCATCTGGCAAGAAGAGATGGAGCGGCTGCATGGCCTGGCCGAGGTGGTCATCGGAAAGCAGCGGCACGGACCAATTGGCACGGTTGAGTTGAGTTTTGAAGGGCAGTTCACCCGCTTTGGTAATCTCGTCAAGCCATGGCAACAATCGCTTGAGGATGAATTCTAGCGCATCAGTCGATTGACCCTCTGCGCATTTCGGCGCATAAAATCGTCAAGAAATTTGTAATTGTCAGGACAGAAGCGCCCCATGAGTACAGGAAATTTAACGATTAATCTGAAGGGGATCGCCAAGAATTGGTCCGCTTTGGATCGCATGTCTGCCGATCATGTTGAAACCGCTGCAGTGGTCAAAGCGAATGGCTATGGCCTAGAGTGCGGGCGGGTTGCCCGCGCGCTTTATCCGACAGGGGTGCGGCATTTCTTTGTGGCGGCCGCTGAAGAGGCCTCAGAAATTCGCCGGGAATTGGGCGATAATGTGACGATTTACGTATTCTCCGGACATATGCGCGGCGATACGGAGATGATCCATGATTTGCATCTCGTGCCCTTGCTGAACTCCTTTGACCAGCTGACGCGCCATTTGGAAGCCCTCCCCGGCCATGCCTTTGGGATCCAACTTGACACCGGCATGAACCGCTTGGGCATGGAAGCCTCGGAATGGGACGCGGTGCGGGACTTGGTGGTTGAGTTAAACCCGAGTTTGGTCATGAGTCACCTGGCCTGTGCCGATGAGCCTGACCATCCGATGAACCGCCAACAATTGGCGCAATTTTGCGCGATGACCGATGGTTTGGGCTTGAAGCGCTCGCTGGCCGCGACCGGTGGGATATTGCTGGGACCGGAGTATCACTTTGACATGACCCGCCCGGGTATCGGCCTTTATGGCGGTGCGCCCTTTGTTGAAGCCGAACCTGTGGTGCATTTGTCGCTGCCGGTCATTCAAATACGCGATGTCGTGGAGGGTGAAACCGTGGGCTATGGCAACAGCTGGAGCGCCAGCGCCCCGGCTCGAATAGCAACCGTCGCCGCCGGCTATGCCGATGGGCTGCTGCGCGCCCTGTCCAATAACGCGTCACTGTGGCACGAGGGCCAGGCCTGCCCCATCGTGGGGCGCGTTTCGATGGATATGATCGGCGTGGATGTGACCGCCTTGCCGCAACCGCCCGAGAGCTTGGACATCCTATGCCCCAATCAATCGGTGGATGACTTGGCGGATAAAGCCGGAACAATCGGCTATGAAATCCTCACCTCCTTGGGCGCGCGCTATACGCGGCGTTATGTGAATCAATGAGTGCACAGATGATCTTGATGGTCCGTTCGCTTGGGCGCATATGCATCGATGCGATTTCCGCTTTGGGCCGTTTGGTGCTCTTTGCGCTGGCCACCCTATCGCATGTCTTGCGCCCTCCGTTTTATCTGCGCGAATTTTTCAACGCACTCATGCATGTCGGCTATTTGTCCCTGCCCGTCGTCGGGCTCACCGCCCTGTTCACTGGGGCTGCTCTGGCTTTGCAAATCTACTCTGGCGGGTCGCGTTTTAATGCCCCTGAGGTTGTGCCGCAAATTGTGGCCATTGGCATGGTGCGCGAGTTGGGACCGGTTCTGGTCGGGTTGATGATTGCAGCGCGGGTGACCAGCTCCATCGCAGCAGAGATGGCCACCATGAAGGTCACGGAGCAAATTGATGCGCTTGTCACCCTCTCGACCGCCCCCATGAAATATTTGGTGATGCCGCGGGTCCTGGCCGGGCTTTTGGCCGGGCCCGTCTTGGTCGCCGTGGCCGATAGCATCGGTATTTTTGGCGGTTTTATCGTCGCCACGCAAACCCTCGGCTTTAACCCCGCAACCTATATTTTAAATACGATGAACTTCCTAACCTCTGCCGATATCCTCTCCTCAATGGCCAAGGGCATGGCCTTTGGATTTATCGCGACATTGATGGGATGCTATTACGGGCTCAACTCGGGCCGGGGCGCGCAGGGCGTTGGCGCCGCAACCAAAGCCTCCGTGCAGGCGGCAGCGGTTTTGATTTTGGCGGCAAATTTCCTGCTCACAGCGGTCTTTTTTACAGCATGATAACCTTTGAAAACATATATAAATCCTTTGGCTCCAATCATGTGTTGCGCGGAGTGAATTTAACCGTAGAGCGCGGCGAAAGCATGGTTATCATCGGTGGCTCGGGCACCGGAAAATCTGTTTTGATCAAAACGGTTCTGGGTCTGGTCGAACCGGACAGCGGGCGCATTTTGGTCGACGGCCAAGATGTCACCCAAGTCAAGCGTGACACTTTTCTGAGCCGCTTTGGCATGCTGTTTCAAGGCGGCGCTCTGTTCGATTCGATGCCGGTGTGGCAAAATGTGGCCTTCCGGCTTCAGCGCGGCGCGCTCAAACGGCCCGCGGCAGAGGCACGCGAGATCGCCATCGAAAAACTGCGCCGCGTGGGCTTGGCGCCCGACGTTGCAGATCGCTTTCCAGCGGAGCTCTCTGGCGGCATGCAAAAGCGTGTCAGCCTGGCAAGGGCCATTGCGGCCGAGCCAGAAATCATATTCTTTGATGAACCCACCACGGGGCTCGATCCCATCATGTCCGGTGTCATCAATGAATTGATCCGCGAGATCGTTGTGGAGATGGGGGTGACGGCCATGACCATCACGCATGATATGACCTCTGTCAAAACCATCGCCGATAAAGTGGCGATGTTGCATCGCGGGACGATTCAATGGTGCGGTTCGCTTGCGGATATGGCGCAATGCGAAGATCCGCATGTGGAGCAATTTGTGAATGGCCGCGCCGAAGGCCCAATTGAGACCCTGCGTTAAACAGCAACTTTCAACATTTTCTGGCTTTCTTTATCGGCAGCAGTCTTTATGCCAAGGCCAGATGAAAAGGACAATCCATGGCCAAAGTGACATTCACCTGTAGCAAATGCGGCGCGTCCCATAGCAAATGGGCCGGGCAATGCGACAGCTGCATGGAATGGAATACTCTGGTGGACCAAGGCCCGCTCTCGGCGGGGCCGGGTAAAACCCTTGGCGGCAAAAGAGGCCGAACCATCACACTGACCGATCTGGCCACGGTGGAAGAGCCCCCCGCGCGCACGATAGCTGGCGTGGCGGAACTCGACCGGGTTTTGGGCGGCGGATTGGTCAAGGCCAGCGCGCTCTTGGTGGGCGGGGATCCCGGAATCGGCAAATCCACCCTTCTGTTGCAAGCGGCCGCGCGATTTGCCCGCAATGGTTTAAAGGTGATCTATATCTCCGGCGAGGAAGCCACGGCGCAGGTGCGCATGCGCGCGCAACGCCTCGGTCTCAGCGAAAGCCCTGTGATCCTCGCCGCCGAGACCAATTTGCGCGATATTCTGACCACATTGGATGCGGAAAAGCCCGATTTGGTCATCATCGATTCCATTCAAACCATGTGGGCCGACCACATCGAAGCAGCCCCCGGCTCGGTCAGCCAGGTCAGGTCCTCCGCCCACGAGCTCACTGGCTATGCCAAACGCAAGGGCGTTGCGGTGATTATGGTCGGGCATGTCACCAAAGACGGGCAAATCGCCGGGCCGCGGGTGGTGGAGCATATGGTCGACACGGTTTTGTATTTTGAGGGAGAGCGCAATCATCAGTTTCGCCTGCTGCGGGCCGTGAAAAACCGCTTCGGTCCGGCCGATGAAATCGGCGTCTTTGAGATGACTGGCAAAGGTTTGGTGGAAGTCAAAAACCCCTCTGCGCTCTTTTTGTCCGAACGCGGAAAGACAACACCCGGCTCTGCGGTCTTTGCTGGCATTGAGGGCACGCGCCCCGTTCTCTGCGAATTTCAAGCCCTTGTCGCCCCCTCACCGCATGGGCAGGCGCGACGCTCTGTCGTTGGCTGGGATGGGCAAAGGTTGGCGATGATTCTTGCCGTATTGGAAGCCCGCTGCGGCATTCCCTTCACCGGTCTGGATGTCTATTTAAACGTCGCCGGAGGCATGCGGGTCACAGAACCGGCGGCTGACCTGGCCGTGGCCGCCGCCCTAATTTCCGCCCGCGAAGACACCCCATTGCCACGAGATGCCGTTATTTTTGGAGAAATTTCGCTCTCTGGCGCGTTAAGGCCGGTCTCACAGGCAGAAAATAGGTTGAAAGAAGCGCAGAAACTTGGTTTTTGTCAGGCGCTGGCCCCGGCCGCCAAAAAACTTGAAAATATTGCGGGAATGACATTGCGGCCCATTGATGATTTGGCTCAATTTGTTGAAGACCTGTTCGGAAGCCGCTGAAAAGCGCAGAGTGGAGAAGCAGAGTGGACGGTTTTACAATAGTCGACGGTGGTGTCGCGGTTGCCATCGTGATGTCAGCTTTGTTGGCCTATTCTCGCGGCCTCGTGCGTGAGATTACGGCGATTGCAGGCTGGATCGCGGCGGCATTCATCGCATTTGTCTTTGCCGATGCAGCGCAACCTTTGGTTCGGCAAATTCCTTATTTGGGCGACATGTTGGGTGACAGCTGCGAATTGTTGATTGTTGCCAGCTTTGCCATCGTCTTTGCGCTGGCCTTGCTCTTGGTCTCTCTCTTCACCCCCCTGTTTTCGGCCATCGTGCAACGCTCCATCTTTGGGGGCTTTGACCAAATGCTGGGTTTTTTCTTCGGAGTGGCCCGGGGTGTTGTCTTGGTCGCTGTTGGGTTTTTCATCTATTTCACCGTGATGCCGAACCAGGACATCGTGGCGCTCGAAACCTCCCGCTCTGCCGCGGTCTTTGAGCGCTATGTCGACGATGTTCAGGATCAAAACCCAGAGGCCGCATTGAGCTGGTTAAGAACTCAATACGATCAACTGGTTGGCGAGTGCAGCGCATAAATGCGCTTAGAACTTGCGTAAATTTAACGGCCCGCCTGAGACCACGGGCCATGTTTTTTTCAATTTTCATGAGAAAACCGCCTCTTTTTCGCATTGTCAAAGTGACACGGCTGCTGCGATCGCGTAAGGCATGGTCTGTAACGTCTTATATCGGAGCCTATCGCGTGACCCAACCGTTGGACCAGATGCACACAAATCCCTTTGACGATGATAAACTGCGCGAAGAATGCGGCGTGTTCGGGGTGATTGGCACAGCGGATGCGGCGAATTTCACCGCCCTTGGCTTGCATGCTTTGCAACATCGCGGCCAGGAAGCGGGCGGCATTGTGACCCATGATGAAACCCTCGGCTTTAATTCTGTGCGCCGCTTTGGCTATGTGCGCGACAATTTCACCAGTGCAAAAATCATGGAGCAACTGCCGGGGGATCTCTCAATCGGACATGTGCGCTATTCGACCGCCGGATCCAAGGGCAACACAGCGATGCGCGATGTGCAGCCCTTTTTCGGTGAGTTTTCTATGGGCGGCGCTGCGATTGCGCATAATGGCAATATCACCAATGCCAATTCCCTGCGCAAAGAATTGATTGGGCGCGGGTCGATTTTCCAATCCTCCTCCGACAGCGAATGCATTATTCACCTCATGGCCCGCAGCCTACAGCAGAACATCCCGCAACGGATGGAAGATGCGTTGCGCCGCGTTGAAGGGGCTTTTTCCATCGTGGCCATGACACAAACACAGCTGATCGGCGTGCGCGACCCATTGGGCGTGCGGCCCTTGGTCTTGGGCAAATTGGGCGATGGATGGGTGCTGAGCTCGGAAACCTGCGCTTTGGATATCACGGGCGCCGAGTTTGTGCGCGAAATCCACCCCGGCGAGATGGTGGTCATCACCGCACAGGGTGTCGAAAGCAGCTATCCTTTTCGCCCGGCGCCGCCGCGGTTTTGTGTGTTTGAGCACATCTATTTCAGCCGGCCCGACAGCATCCTTGGCGGCCGCAGCGTTTACGAGACCCGCGAGGCTATTGGCCGCGAATTGGCCAAAGAAGCGCCAGTAGACGCAGATCTGGTTTGCCCTGTGCCCGACAGCGGCACGCCCGCGGCGATAGGGTTTTCGCTTGAATCGGGCATCCCCTATGCCATGGGGATCATTCGCAATCAGTATATGGGCCGAACATTCATTGAACCCAGTGAGCAAATTCGCAATATGGGCGTGCGTTTAAAGCTGAATGTGAACCGGGCTTTGATCCACGGCAAGCGGGTGATTTTGGTGGACGACAGCGTTGTGCGCGGCACCACATCGCGCAAAATCAAAGAGATGATCTTAGATGCCGGGGCCGCCGAAGTGCATTTCCGCATCGCCAGTCCACCAACGGCTTGGCCCTGCTTTTATGGGGTAGATACGCCAGATCGCGAAAAACTATTGGCCGCGACCATGTCCGAAGAGGAAATGCGCCAACATTTGGCCGTGGACAGTTTGAAATTCATTTCGCTCAACGGGCTGTATCGCGCCGTTGGCGGCACCGACCGCGACAGCGCACAGCCGCAATATTGTGACGCATGTTTCAGCGGCGATTACCCCGTGATCCCATCCGATCAAATCTCGAGCGGGTTTCAAATGAAGGCCGCTGAGTAGCGCCCTGCCCCTTGACCTGCTGCGCATTTGCCCCCATGACGCGCCCCATGACATATCCCATTCTCATCACTGGCGCCTCGCGTGGGCTTGGCGCGGCCTTGGCGCTTCAGCTTGCGCAGAAATTTCACATCATCGCTGTGGCGAAAACCACCGGTGGGCTTGAGGAATTGGATGATCGCATCCAAGCCATCGGCGGGCAAGCGACCCTCGCGCCCCTTGATATCACAGATGTGAATGCCGTGCGCCATCTGTGCCGATCGATCCATGACCGCTGGGGCGGGCTTCACCTCTGGGCGCATTGCGCGATACATGCTGCGCCCCTAGCGCCGGCCAATTGCATTGATGCGCGCGATTGGGACAAGTCGATCAAGCTCAATGTCACCACCACCGGAATGCTGATCCCCAATATCGCACCCTTGTTGCATCAGAGCGGAACGGCTGTTTTCTTTGACGACCCTTGCGGCGGGAAAAAATTCTTTGGCAGTTACGGCGCGACCAAAGCGGCGCAGATCGCCCTGGCCGAAAGCTGGAAGGCGGAGACTGTCAAAACCGGCCCCAAAGTCGAGATCCTCACACCCGCGCCCATGCCCACAGCCACACGCGCGCGCTTCTATCCCGGTGAGGATCGCAGCGCCTTGAGCAGTTGCGACAGCGAAGCTGCCCGAATAATTACGGCCCTAGACCTCTTCGCCGAGGTATAACTGCGGATATTTTCACCTTGCTGGAGAAAATGCCAATGCTGCGGGTCGATCAGGCTTGCCCGCCGCGGCACAACCTTTTAACCAAGGGCTATGCGTATACTTATCACAAATGACGACGGAATAATGGCGCCCGGTCTGCGGGTGTTATTTGATCTTGCAACCGAGCTGGCCGGCCCCAAGGGTGAAGTGTGGACGGTCGCGCCCCAATCAGAGCAATCGGGTGTTGGCCATTGTATCTCTTACACCAAACCCGTGCTTGTGCATCAATATGCCGAGCGAAAATTTGCGGTGGAAGGCTCTCCAGCCGATTGTATCCTGGCGGGGCTCAATGATCTTTTGCCGGAGCGTCCGGATTTGGTTTTATCTGGCGTGAATAAGGGCAATAACTCTGCGGAAAACACTGTCTATTCCGGCACCATCGGTGCTGCGATGGAAGCGGCTCTTGCTGGAATTCCCTCCATTGCGCTGTCGCAGTTTTACGGGCCACAAAACACAGATTTGGACAATAGTTTTGAGGCCAGTGCCGATCACGGCATTGCAGCCATTCAAGCCTGTCTGGACGCGGGCTTTGCGCGCGCCGAAGATTATGCCTTGTTTTATAACATTAATTTCCCACCAGTTCCATCCTCTGGCGTTTTGGGAATGAAGGCTGTCAAACAGGGATATAGAGGTGATGGGGCCTTTGGTGCCCATGCCACCAATGCGCCAAACGGGCGAAAATTCTTGTTCATGCACGGCCGTCCCCAACAAGCTCCGACACAGGATGGCACAGATGCCGCCGCCAATTTGGACGGCTATGTCTCGCTGACACCCATGCGCGCCGATTTGACCGCGCATGACCAATTGGCGAATTTGGCCAGAATTTTGGGCTAAAATATGGATCCGGCCGCTGAACGAAAAATGCAATTTTTGTTTTCCCTGCGCTCGCATGGCGTCACCAACAAGCGCGTATTGACGGCAATGGAAAAAGTGGATCGCGGCAAATATATTCGAGGAACGTTCGAAAATCGCGCCTATGAAGACACGCCATTGCCCATAGCCTGTGGTCAAACCATCTCACAACCCTCCATTGTGGCTTTGATGACCCAAGCCTTGGACGTGCAACCGCGCCACAAAGTTTTGGAAATTGGTACGGGATCGGGTTATCAGGCAGCCATTTTGAGCCAATTGGCCCGGCGGGTCTATACCGTGGATCGCCACAGCCGCCTTGTCAAAGCAGCTCGGCGGGTGTTTGAAGCCGAAGATATCTCCAATATCATCGCATTTACCGCCGATGGCAGTCGCGGGCTGCCAGAACAGGCGCCCTTTGATCGCATCCTTTTGACCGCCGCAAGCGAAGATCCGCCCAGCCCCCTGTTGGCACAATTGCGCATTGGCGGTATCATGGTTTTGCCCGTTGGACAGTCCGATGCCGTGCAGACTTTGGTCAAGGTGACAAAAACCGACGAGGGATTGGACTATCAAGAGCTCAGAGCGGTGCGCTTTGTGCCGCTGCTCGAAGGTTTGGGCAAAGAGAATACCTAAGAGGCCTTCCAATAAAAGGTCCGGGTGAGGAGAGTATGATGGCACTTAAATTTTGTTCAAAATATGTGATATCGCTTTTTGCCGCCACGGCACTTGCAGGTTGCACAAATAGTTTTGGCATGGATCTCCGCGATCAATTCGGCGGCATTCTGGACACAACAAGCGCGGCAGCAAATGCGGTGGTGGATCGCCCAGAGCCCGATGCGCGGGGGGTCCTCACCTTCCCAAGCTATCAAGTTGTCCTGGCCAGAACAGGTGACCGAATAGAGGATGTCGCTGCACGCATTGGCGTTGATGCAGAGCGGCTGGGCCGATTCAACGGAATTCCGCAGGAGGCGGTTCTGCGATATGGCGAAGTCATTGCCCTGCCCGCCAACATGACAGCGCAGCCGGCAGCGGGTGCCCCGTTGACCCCAACCGTGGTGGATATCAGTGAATTGTCAGATGAGCCTAGCGATGCGCCCACACCCGCAGAGCCCAAGCGCCACAGGGTCGTTGAGGGCGAGACGGTCTATACAATCTCACGGCTGTATTCGGTCTCAGCCGAGGATCTCGCGAAATGGAACAGTCTCAGTCTGACGACAGAGCTGCGTCCCGGGCAGTATCTCTTGATCCCAATCACCCGAAGCCTGCCCATTGCTGTCAGCGCGCCGGGAGAAGGCTCACTCACACCCGCTCCTCCCAGCAGCACCCGTCCGCAACCGCGCAGTGCTGCGCCCCAGGCCGCGACGATCGCAACGCCGCCCGCCACGCTCCCTGTCGCGCCGGTCAATACCGGCCCCATTACCCAAGCCTCGCAAAGCGATGCCCGCTTCATACGGCCGGTCAGCGGCACGATCATTCGCAGCTATAAAAAAGGTGTGAATGAGGGCATTGATATTGGAGCCCCGGCGGGCGCAGCAGTCTCTGCCGCCGATGTCGGCACAGTTGCCGCCATCACCGAGGACACGAAAGGCATTGCCATTGTTGTGATCAAACATGCCGATGGATTGCTGACCGTTTACACAAATATCGAGGCGCTTTCGGTGAAAAAAGGAGATGCAGTCACGCGCGGCCAAGAGATCGCCAAAGTTCGCGCGGGCACGCCGTCATTTTTGCACTTTGAAGTGCGCAAAGGCCTCGACTCTGTCGATCCCGATGATTACATCTAGTCGGCCACCTTTGGCGGGTTAGACAACGACCCCGTGGCGGCCGGCCAAATCCACAAAGAATTGCCAGGCCACGCGTCCCGAGCGGGAACCGCGTGTGGCCTGCCATTCGATCGCTTCGGCACGCAGCACCTCCGGGTCTACATTTACTCGATGCGCTGCGCAGTAGCCCTCAATCATGCTCAGGTATTGATCTTGATCACAGGGATGAAAGCCCAGCCACAGCCCGAAACGATCCGACAAGCTGACCTTTTCTTCAACAGCCTCGCCCGGGTTAATCGCGCTTGACCGCTCATTTTCAATCATATCGCGGGGCATGAGATGCCGGCGATTTGAGGTGGCATAGAAAATCACATTGTCCGGACGCCCGGCAATGCCCCCATCCAAAACAGCTTTAAGCGATTTATAATGCTGGTCATCATGGGAAAATGACAGATCATCACAAAACAATAAAAAGCGATAGGGCGCGCCGCGAAGCAGGGCCAAAAGGCGCGTTACCGATGGCAAATCTTCACGTTGCAGCTCGACCACTTTCAAAGGCAGGCCTTGTGCATTGATCTGCGCGTGCACCGCTTTGACCAAAGAGGATTTTCCCATCCCCCGCGCGCCCCACAACAACGCATTATTGGCCGACATGCCCCGCGCAAAGCGCAGCGTGTTTTCAAACAAAGTGTCCCGCGCCCGGTCGATGCCAACGAGCAGATCAAGATCCACCCGAGACACATTGGCAATCGGCTCCAATTGATCCGGGCTTGTGTGCCATAAAAATGCCTCCGCCGCAGCAAAATCCGGGGCCTCAAGCGGAGCGGGTGACAGGCGCTCCAAAGCATCGGCAATTCGGATCAAAGCTGCATCACTCATGCCCGGCCCTCGGTGCTGTCGTCATCCTCATCGGCAAATAGATCGTCGTCAGAGACGCCTTGCTCCTTCAAGAAGGCGTTGCGTTTGCGCTCCACAAAGACAACCAACCAAATAGAGACCTCATAAAGCCCATAAACCACGACGAAGAGAATAATTTGTGTCACCACATCGGGTGGCGTCACGATCCCAGCAAGGATCAAAATCCCGACAATGGCATATTTGCGCACGGCCCGCAGGCCCATGGCCGATACCAAGCCGGCCTTGCCCATCAAGGTCAGCAGAACCGGCAGTTGGAAACATATGCCAAAAGCCATGATAAATTTCAGAACAATGTCCAAAGTCTCGCGCACCGATCCGAGAAACCGAGTTTTCAATTCGGTATCAGCGGCTTGCACCTCAATTCCAGTCAACATAGCGGTCACCGTCGGCATGATATCGGCGTATCCAATAAAGAAATTGAGCGCCAGGGGACTGACCACATAATGGGCAAAAGCAGCCCCCATCAGGAAAAGCACAGGCGAGGCGATGATAAAGGGCAAAAACGCATTCTTTTCCGCCTTATAGAGCCCCGGCGCGACAAAGCGCCAGAGTTGGTAACCGATCACAGGCGAGGAGACCCCGAGGCCGAAAATCACCGATATACGGATCAAAACAAAGAATTTTTCCTGTGGTGCCGTGAAAATCAACTGGGCGGTTTCACCGCGGCGTCGCAATATTTCGGCAATGGGTTCGGCCAGAAAATTCAAGATATATTCCGCGACGAAGAAACAGGCGAACAGACCGACGACAAAGGCGAGCGCCGCACGGATCAAGCATGTGCGCAGCTCGGCCAAATGTTCGATCAATGGGGCAGAAGACTCCTCGAGGCTTTCGTCGTCGCGGCTCATGTAATTTTACCAGGTTTTGAAGCGGCCTTTTTCGCCGCAGGTTTCTTGGGGCTCGCCGCAGGTTTCTTCGCAGCCGCAGGCTTCTTTGTAGCCGCAGTTTTTTTCGCAGCCGCAGGTTTTTTGGCGGGCGCGGGTTTCTGGGACTCTTCAGCCGCCGCCGCCTTCTTTACCTGCTCCGCATCCATCCGCTTGAGCGCAGTTTCCGCCATAGCATCATGGATTTTCTTGGCTTGTTCCGCCCGCTCTTTGGACAGTTTCCCGAGTTCAGGTCCCGGTACAAAGTCTTTCCACTTGGTGGTCGGATCCGAAACGCTGCGCACGCCATCTTTAAGGGTATTGACGGAGTCCATCGCATCCTTCACGCCTGCCTCATCCGCTGCGTCATTCATCGCCCGACTGAAATCACGGGCCATGGCCTTGGCTTTCCCAACAAATTGGCCAATTTTGCGAAATACGCCGGGCAATTCTTTGGGACCGATGACAATCAACCCCACGACAGCCGCGACCAGTATCTCAGCCCATCCCAATCCAAACATCGAGACCCTTCCCTATATAAAAGAGGTGATAGTGATTAGGATTTGTCTTTTTCCGCGTCAGGCGTGACATCTTTTGCGCCTTCGGATGCCGCATCCTCAATCTCTTGCTGGCCATCGCTGACACCTTTTTTGAAGGCGGTGATGCCTTTGCCCATTTCGCCCATCATGGCAGAGATTTTTCCACGGCCGAACAGAACCAAGACCACAAGGGCGATGATCAGATAGCCCATTGGAGGGATGTTTGTTAGAAATGCAGGGGTCATGTCGTGTATCCTTAGATTAACTGTTGGCTGTTTCTAAGCCAGTTGCGCCGGAGCAGAAAGCAGGTTCGCAACATTTTACCGTTGTGGGAACACTCAACTGCCATTATTATGTCAGTATGGCACGCAAGGACCGTCTTTTTTCCCTGATTCAAATTCTACGCGACGGAAATCTCTATCGGGCTTGCGATTTGGCAGAGCTTGTTGGCGTGTCGCTCCGCACGCTTTATCGCGATATGGACACTTTGGCCGCTTCTGGCGTCCCCATTCGTGGTGAGCGCGGCCTTGGATATCAAATCACCGCCGCCTATACGCTGCCAGCGCTCAATTTGACGAAAACAGAGCTGGAGGCCTTGCATTTGGGATTGGCGGCCGTGGGCGAAAGTGAAGATGCCGAGCTTTCGGCGGCGGCAAAAGCCCTGTCGCGCCGCATCGACGGGGTATTGCCCGAAGACAGCGCTGCGGCTTCGGGGTGGTCCTTTGCCACCTACCCTTTCGCCGATGCCGCCCGCGGCTTTCAGCATATGCCAAAACTCAGACAGGCCATTCGTTCGAAACAGTTGATGCAGATCACGCTTGGCTCCCAAATATTGCGCTTGAGACCTTTGGCGCTGGATTATTGGGGGCGGCTGTGGACTCTCGCCGCTTGGAGCGAAAGCGCGCAGGATTTTGTGACCCTCCGGGTGGATGAAATCACGCGGCTTGACGCCATGCCGGCGGTATTTGTTGAAGAGCCGGGCAAATCCTTGGTCGATTATCTGGCATGGAGCAAACATCCCGACCGCGCGCGCCATCGGTCATAACCGCGCTTCGGCGTCACTCAGAGCGGGGAAAAACGTAGCAATTCTTGCGGGGCGCCAGTAGCCAAAATAGCGTGTCCGGCTTGGGCAAAAACACCGAGGGCACCGAAGCGGTCAGAACGGCGCCTTGCTCGAGCTTGAAATCTACCAATGAGTTTTGGCCCAAAAATCGTGACCGCAGCACCTTAGCGCGCGCCGCATGCCCCATCGCATCGGTTGGGCTGGGGCCTTGACCGGCACGGTCAAAATCAATGCGAATGTGTTGCGGGCGGATCACAATGTCCAATATCGTGCCATCGGCATGACCGGGCGCGAAGAATTCGCCAAAGGGAGTCTCGGCCAAAGCGCCTTTAACTTTAGCTGTCATAACATTGATATCGCTAAAAAATGAAGCGGCATCTTTATCAATTGGCGAATTGTAGAGCGTATAGGGCGCGCCCTTTTGCACAATTTTGCCGTCTCGCATCAGGGCAATCTCATCGGCCATTTTCATCGCCTCGCCGGGGTCATGCGTCACCATTAAAACTGCGGTGCCCGCTTCGCGCAAAACCTCGAGAGTCTCATCACGGATGTCATCGCGCAAGCGATCATCTAAGCCGGAAAACGGCTCATCAAGAAGCATGATTCGCGGTCCGGGTGCCACCGCGCGGGCCAATGCCACCCGCTGCTGCTCACCGCCCGATAATTCATGGGGCATCTGAGCGCCATATCCGGTCAAATCGACCCGCTCCAAAAGCTCTTCTGCCCGCGCGCGGCGCATGGCTTTTGCCCCCTTCAGGCCAAAGGCGACATTTTCCCACACAGATAGATGAGGAAACAGGGCGAAATCTTGGAACATCATGCCGATGTTGCGCAGTTCTGGCGGTTGCGAGCGCGCGCCATCACAGATCAACGCACCATCAATGTACACTTCGCCCCTGTCTTGCCGCTCAACCCCCGCCACAATGCGCAATGTGGTCGATTTCCCGCAGCCCGAGGGGCCCAGCAGGCAAGTCACCTGCCCCGGTTCAAGCCGCAGGCTGACATCATCCACCGCAAATTGACCGGCAAAGCGGCGCGACAGGTTTCGGATTTCAAGTCTTGGATTCGACAACAGAAGCGCCCAACTGACAAAAACACTCAGGCTTATCTATGTGGCATGCAAGGATTTAGCAACAGCTGGCCGCGACAGCATCAGCTTCAAAAGGTGAGGCCGCGCCGCAGCCTTCGAAAATGCCATAATGGGTGTCAAAACTGCCAATGAAGTCAAAATGGCCAGCAAACCGCGTCTTTGCCAGCATGTTCCAAGTGTTACCACAGACCGGGAAGACCTTTCCCGTTTCGATCCAATGGTGCCCATCCAAAGCCAAGCCATGCGGGCAATTCTCAATTGTCCCCTTATATATCACCGCCTGCCCGTAGTCCTCGCAATCACTCTCCAAATCTGCCAATTTCCAGAGGCGATAGGTGGCGGAGGTAAATTTTAGCGGCGCAACCGCAGCTTCCAGCGTGGGATTTTCAATGGTGATGGGCCTATGGGTGACCAAGCGCGGATCGGTAAAGCCGGCCATTTTCGCGTAATTCAGAAAATCATTCCAATAGAGTGCCCCCGAAAGGCATTCGCCATAGAGCACCGCGTCGCGCGCCATAGCCTCGGGCACCCGGCGATCGGCATAAACATCTGAGAAATACATCTCGCCGCCGGGTTTCAGCAAATTATAGGCCCCTCGCAACACGGCTTGCTTATCGGTCGCCAGATTGACCACGCAGTTGGAGACGATCACGTCAAAGGACTGTGGATCCAGCGGCAAATCTTCCAGCGATTCTATATAGCCCTTGTGAAAGGCAACATTTGACGCGCGATAGCCAAACGCCTCCCGATGATACTCTTGATAGCTGCGGGCGACATCCAATTGCTCATCAGTCATATCCACCCCGACCACAAAGCCCTCTTCGCCCACCATTTGCGACAGCGCATAAACATCCCGGCCCGCGCCGCACCCAAGATCTAAAACCCGCGCGCCCTTGAGGGCTTCCGGCGCAATCAAACCGCAACCATAATAGCGCATCAGCACCTCATCATGGATCTGCGCGAGGACAGCCTTCAGCCAGCTGGGCATTTCGGCCGGCTCGCAGCAGGCATTGGTTTGAAGATCGGCGGAAGACTGCAAGGTTTTGCCGTAATAGTCTTGCACGTTTTCATGTTTCATCAGTAAGCCCTTCACTATATCTCATGTCAAAGCCCGCGGCGCATTGCGTCCCGCGCAGGCCCGCCCTAGCCTTGGTCATGCGCGTGGAAAAACAAAGCTCTATGCCGCGTGATCCAGTTAGATTGTGGCGTTTGTTGCGCCGCCATCAAGCAAAATATTCTGCCCCACGATAAATCCCGCGTGCTGCGAGCATAAAAACGCACAGGCCGCACCGAATTCTTGTGCAGTGCCGTAGCGGCGCGCGGGAATCGTGGCCTGTCGCTGGCTTTGCGCTTGCGCCATTGTGAGTCCTTGGGCCTTCATCATGGCGCTGTCGAGCGAGACCGCCCGATCAGTGGCGTGAATGCCGGGCAAAAGATTGTTAATTGTTACGCCATGTTCCGCCACTTGCCGCGCTGTGCCCGCAACATATCCGGTCAACCCCGTACGGGCGGCATTGGACAATCCAAGAACCCCAATCGGCGCTTTGACCGACTGGCTGGTGATATTCACCACCCGCCCCCAGCCGCGGTCCATCATTGCCGGCAGGCAGGCTTTCATGAGCGCAATCGGCGTTAACATATTGGCATCAAGGGCTGCGATAAAATCAGCGCGATCCCAATCGGACCATAGCCCTGGCGGCGGCCCCCCGGCATTGGTCACTAAAATATCGATCTCACCGGCCGCAGCCAGCAGCATCGCTTGACCCTCAGATGTGGTGACATCACAGGCCACTTCTGTGACCGATACCCCATAGGTAGACCGAATCATAGAGGCGGTGGCGGCCAAAACATCGGCATTGCGCCCGTTGATCACCAACTGGACCCCCTCACCCGCCAAAGCCTCGGCACAGCCCCGCCCAAGGCCTTTTGAAGAGGCGCAAACCAGAGCTGTCTTGCCAGAAATTCCCATATCCATTGTCTGTTTCCTCGTTAAGTATTTCACAAGTCTAGCATTGGTCAGCGGTGCATGACACCAGAACTTGTTAACAAAACTGAGCGGTTTGAAGAAAAAGTTACCAAAAAGTAAATTTAGGTTTGCATATATAAAATTTTTCTCACATAGAGGTAGGCGATTATACTTTAGTAGATTTTTAGCACTTAAAATAATTCCTATGATGGCGAGCGTTCAAGACTTCACTGTATATACAAGCGCCCAACTCTCTGTGGTGCAGGGCGTGAACTATGGCGAGCCTTTGTCAGGTAAAGCGGATCTTTATCTCGATGACTGCTATCGCCTGAAGGCAAAAGCCCAACCCGCGAGATTAACTTTGCGCGCAGAGGCCTCCGGTCGGCGGCATCGTGTGGCGCCGCAAAGCGCCATTGGTGCGATTGGCGCAGCCGTCTATCTGGACTGTCAAATCACCCTAATGTCCGAGGCCGGGCAAATTGTCGACGCTCTGATCTTTATCGAAGTTGAATTGGGAGATATTAAACAGGTCTATCTGTCTGCTTTCGAAACCATGCAGCCCGATACAGACTATCGCCTGATCTGCATTGAGCACCAGATTGATCCAGGCAAATTGGCTGATCTCGGCGATCCAATTTTCTATCCCGGCACGCAAATCACCCTGGCGGACGGAAGCCTTCGCGCTGTCGAAGATCTCAAGCCTGGGCAGGCGGTTCTCACCCATGACTTTGCCCAGCAAAGAGTGACATGCGTTGAGACCAAAATCCAACGTGCACAGGGTAAAAACCGTCCTGTAAGAATCTCAAAATCCCATTTTGGCACAGAACAAGATCTCATCATCAGCGCAGAACACAATATTTTATATCCGCAAACCAATGGCGCCTATGGGGGACGGTTCATCAAGGCCAAGGATTTGTGCAATGGCACAACCATCGACTGGGTGGAGACAGGTTTTATGGATTGCGTGCAACTACGGTTTGCCACGGAGCATTTGATTTTCGCCAATGGCATCGCCGTGCAATCTCACATGCGCGGCGACAATCTTGACAGTGACCCATCCGAGAAATTGCCGCGGACGGTGCAACCCTCGGTGCAATCCTCGGCGCATCCCGCAAAACCCAGCCGGCGCGCGCTGTATTTGCCCAGTGGTCTGCCTCATAAGAACATTGACTAGCGCCCCCTAAGAAAACACGCATATGAGCCCTATGTGATGCAGGATTTCTTGCCAATGGCATCATCCCAACCTATACGCGGCTCATGTTAGACAACCGCCCCACACTTCCGGCCGAAATTGCGCGCCGCCGTACCTTTGCCATCATCAGCCACCCTGATGCGGGCAAGACCACTTTGACCGAAAAATTTCTTCTTTATGGCGGCGCCATTCAAATGGCCGGGCAAGTGCGCGCCAAGGGCGAAGCGCGAAGAACACGCTCAGATTTCATGAAAATGGAGCAGGATCGGGGCATCTCGGTCTCAGCCTCTGCCATGTCATTTGACTTCAAGACCTTTCGGTTCAATCTGGTCGATACGCCGGGTCACTCGGACTTCTCCGAAGACACCTACCGCACCCTCACAGCTGTTGACGCGGCTGTAATGGTGATTGACGGTGCCAAAGGCGTTGAAAGCCAGACTCAAAAGCTTTTCGAAGTCTGCCGCATGCGCGATCTTCCGATTTTGACCTTTTGCAACAAAATGGACCGCGAAAGCCGCGATACATTTGATATCATTGATGAGATACAACAAAATCTTGCGATTGATGTCACCCCCGCCTCCTGGCCGATTGGGCGCGGCCGGGACTTCATTGGGACCTATGATCTGTTGCGCGACCAATTGGAACTTATGGATCGGGCAGATCGCAACAAAGTGGCTACATCCATCAAAATCAATGGGTTGGACGATCCAGCTTTGGCTGAACATGTGCCTGCGGAGCTTCTTGATGTCTTTCTCGAAGAGATTGAAATGGCCAAAGAACTCTTGCCGTCTATGAACCATCAGGCGTTGCTCGATGGCACAATGACCCCGATTTGGTTCGGTTCAGCCATCAATTCCTTTGGTGTGCAAGAATTGATGCAGGGCATCGCGGATTTTGGCCCTGAACCCCAGCCGCAAAGGGCGGAACCGCGGTTCCTCGCTCCTGAAGAGGTCAAGGTGGCGGGATTTGTGTTCAAAGTGCAGGCCAATATGGACCCCAAACACCGCGATCGCGTGGCCTTCGTGCGCTTGGCCTCAGGCCATTTCAAACGCGGTATGAAATTGACTCATGTGCGCAGCAAAAAGCAAATGTCGATTTCAAATCCAGTCCTCTTTCTTGCGGCGGACCGCGAATTGGCCGACGAGGCATGGGCCGGCGATATCATTGGCATTCCCAACCATGGGCAGCTGCGCATTGGTGACACGCTGACGGAAGGGGAAACACTGCGGGTGACAGGCATTCCAAGTTTTGCGCCCGAATTGCTGCAATCTATCCGCGCGGGCGATCCGCTCAAAGCCAAGCATTTGGAAAAAGCCCTCATGCAATTTGCCGAGGAAGGTGCCGCCAAGGTGTTCAAGCCGATGATTGGGTCGGGCTTTATTGTCGGAGTGGTGGGCGCCCTGCAATTTGAGGTCCTGGCCAGCCGCATTGAGTTAGAATACGGCCTTCCGGTACGGATGGAGCCCAGTCAATTTACCTCGGCGCGCTGGGTCTCAGGGCCGCAGGCCAAGGTCGATGCCTTCGCACAGGCCAACAAACAGCATATGGCGCGGGATAATGACGAAGACCTGGTGTTTTTGACACGGCTGCAATGGGACATTGACCGGGTGGCGCGCGATTACCCTGACGTGACCTTGACCGCGACAAAAGAAATGATGGTGTAAGGGCAAATCGCGGCAGCGGCCATGGCCGTATGCGCGTTTGACCTATGGCAGATTACCACCTATACGGACGGAGTTGGCATGGGGCCAACTCTGCGATGGACGCGAATGACCTGCGTCCAACCCTCGTTGTGCAAAACTCTTGCCACAACATATCTTAATGGACGTACATGATAAAATTCACTGACCTAAATTTGGACGCGAAAGTCCTTAAAGCCATTGCTGAAGCTGGCTATGACACCCCCACCCCTATTCAAGCCGGGGCCATCCCTGCGGCGCTCGAAGGCAAAGATGTCTTAGGCATCGCGCAGACCGGAACTGGCAAAACCGCCAGTTTCACCCTGCCCATGATCACCCTGCTGGGACGCGGCCGTGCCCGCGCGCGCATGCCGCGCAGCTTGGTGCTGTGCCCCACCCGTGAATTGGCCGCGCAGGTGGCCGAAAACTTCGATACCTACACGAAGTACAGCAAATTGACCAAGGCGCTGCTCATTGGCGGTGTGAGTTTCAAAGAGCAAGACAAGCTGATTGACCGAGGCGTGGACGTATTGATTGCCACACCTGGGCGGCTGCTCGATCACGTTGAGCGCGGCAAGCTGCTCTTGACGGGCGTTCAGATCATGGTGGTGGATGAGGCAGATCGGATGCTCGATATGGGATTCATTCCAGATATTGAACGGATCTTCAAACTCACCCCTTTCACCCGCCAAACCCTATTTTTTAGCGCGACGATGGCGCCCGAGATCGAACGGATCACCAATACGTTTCTCTCCGCACCCGCGAAGATCGAAGTGGCGCGCGCGGCAACCACCTCCGATACAATCACCCAATCGGTCGTCATGTTCAAAGCCAGCCGCAAAGATCGCGAAGGCAGCGAAAAACGCGCGCTCTTGCGGGGAATGATTGAGAGCGAAGCGGAAAATTGCACCAATGCTATTATCTTTTGCAATCGCAAGATGGATGTCGATGTGGTGGCCAAGTCCATGCAGAAATACGGGCTTGATGCCGCGCCCATTCATGGCGATTTGGATCAATCCAAACGTACGGAGACATTGGATAATTTCCGATCTGGCAGCCTGCGTTTTCTCGTGGCCTCTGATGTGGCGGCGCGTGGGCTGGATGTCCCGAATGTGAGCCATGTTTTCAATTATGATGTTCCCAGCCATGCGGAAGACTATGTCCACAGGATCGGTCGCACCGGCCGGGCGGGAAAGTCTGGCACAGCCATGATGATCTGTAGTCCCCGGGATGAAAAGAATTTTGCCGCCATCGAATCGCTGGTGAAAATGGAAATCCCTCGGGTAGAGCATGCGATGTCCGGCAAGAGCTCCGAATCCGAAACACCCTCAGAAGAAAGCTCGGAAAAGAAGCCCGCAAGACGCAGTCGCACCACTAGATCCAAAAAATCACCCACAGAGGCGTCTTCGGAGGCGCAAACATGGCCCGACGCCATAGATACGGCAGCCGCGCCAGAAGAGACTGCCCCCGCGGTCGTGGCCGTCGCCGAAGACAACACCCAACCGCCTGCCCCCATGCGCGAGCAAAACACAAATCGGCGCGGCGGCCGTGGACGGGGCCGCAGCCGCGATGCGGAGCCCCGCAACAACGGTCGCGGTGGGGCGGCTTTGGACGCCTCCATGCCCAGTTTTATTGCGCAAAGTTTTACAGAACGTTTGAAGGCAGAGGGCAGAGATCCATCCACGATCAACACTGCGCCCGAGGATGACGAACTGCCCAGCATCGTCGATGATGCCGATGATCTCAGCCTCACCCAGGCATCAGAGGCGGGCATCCCTGCTCAGGAAGACCACGCTTAACGCGCGTCTACGGGTAAATCAGATCCCGCCCGGCGCTCACGCCGGGCAGGGTCTCAGACGGTCTTGCTACGACAAACGGCTGATCACAACCGTGACTTCCGGTTTTTTGCCGATCTCAGACTGCGCGGAATGCCGGGCGATGCGGCGCAGCTCGTCTTCGAGTTTCTTATCATCAAGCAGCGTCTTGCGACCCGCACGCATCATAAATTGGTTCAAATCTTCTTCCATGACTTCAGCCAAGCCCGCCCGGCTGCTGCCCATCTCCGGCAGACCCTTGATTTCGCACCAAGGCTCTCCCAATGGGCCGTCATCATCCAAGATCACACTGACCATCACATGACCGTTGAGCGACATGCGAATGCGATCACGCACCACACCATCCAAGGCGCCGATTTGCACAGATCCATCGATAAAGGTGCGGCCTGTTTCGACAAATTCCTCAACCTTTGGTTCGTTGCCTGACAGGTTGATCACCATACCATTGACCGCAACAATCGATTGCATCCCCTTGGCCTTGGCCAAATTCGCATGGGCGCGCAGATGGCGGTGCTCGCCATGCATCGGCACCACAATCTGCGGCTGCATCAACGCGTGCATCACCTCAAGATCCGGGCGGTTGGCATGGCCCGACACATGATAGGCCCCGGTAGAATCATCCACAACATCCACGCCAATTTCAGACAGTTGGTTGATGATCTTGATCACGCCACGCTCATTGCCCGGAATGGTCTTTGACGAAAAGAGGAACAAATCCCCTTCCTTCAACTTATGCCCGCGATATTTCCCATTGGCCAATTGCGCGGAGGCTGCGCGCCGCTCGCCCTGGCTGCCAGTGACCAAAAACATCAGATTTCCGCGGGGCACATCCAAAGCTTCCTCGACGCTGATCACTGGTGGAAAATCGGACAAAACGCCGGCATCCAGCGCCGCCTCCACCATTCTATTCATCGCCCGCCCCATAAGGCAGACCGAACGCCCTGCACGGCGGGCCGCTTCTGCCAAGGTTTTGACTCGTGCAACATTGCTGGCAAATGTGGTGGCCACAACCAACTGATCGGCGGAGGCCACCAATTGCGTGATATTGTCGCCCAGGGTCGCCTCGGACCGTCCTGGGGTCAAAGAAAACACATTGGTACTGTCACAGATCAAAGCCTTGACGCCGGGTTTGGCAATCTCGCCCCAAAGCACAGGATCCCAACCTTCACCAACCAAAGGTGTCTCGTCCAATTTGAAATCGCCCGTATGCACAACCCGCCCCTCGGGCGTGTCGATCACCAGACCCGAACTTTCTGGAATGGAATGGCTTATGGGCAGAAAGCCCACTGTAAACGGCCCCACTGCCACTTGATCTGGCCAGGCGCTCATGATTGTCACCGCATTGGCGGCAACCCCATGCTCTTCCAGTTTACGCCGAGCAATATTGGCCGTGAAGGCGCGGCTGTAGATTGGTGCCCCTAAACGGGCATAGGTATGGCCGACAGCGCCCACATGGTCCTCATGCGCATGGGTGATGAAGATCCCATCAATGCGGTCTTTGCGAGCCTCAAGCCAGGCAATATCCGGAATAATCAAATCCACCCCGGGCGAGCTGTCCATATCTGGAAAGGTCACACCGAGATCAACCACAATCAGGCGCTCTTTGTCTCGCGGTCCGTACCCGTAGACATAACAATTCATTCCCACCTCTCCGGCGCCGCCGAGAGGGAGATACATTAAACGTTTTTGGCTCATCAAATTTCCTTATTGAATTGATGGATCACGGTAAGACCGTGCATTGTAAGCTCATCTTCGAACGCATCGAACAGATGAACTGAGTGTTGAAACAGCGGCGCAAGGCCACCGGTCGAGATGACTTTCATCGGCTTGCCATGTTCGGCTTTGATCTGATCGCAGATCTCCCGCACCAGGCCAACATAGCCCCAGAACACGCCCGACTGCATACAGGCGACCGTATTGGTGCCAATCACGCATTGGGGCCGTGAGATATCCACATGAGGCAATGCCGCCGCCGCTTGGTGCAATGCTTCTAGGCTAAGGTTGACTCCCGGCGCAATAGCGCCGCCGATATAGGCGCCATCGCTGTCGACCACATCAAAGGTGGTGGCAGTGCCAAAATCGACGATGATGAGGTCCCCGCCAAACAGATCATGACCCGCGACGGAATTGACCAACCGATCCGGCCCAACCGCTGTGCCCGCATCCACACGCACGTCAATCGGCAGGCGGCAATCCGTACGCCCCACCACCAGCGGCCGCGTGCCAAAATACTTATCGGCCAGAACCCTGAGGTTAAACACAACCCGCGGGACTGTCGAGGAAATCACCATTTCATCAATGTCGCTGGCGATGCCATCTAGGGTCATCAACGTATTCAGCCAAACAAAATATTGGTCCGCTGTGCGTTTATGGGACGTGGCAATCCGCCAATTGGCAATGAACTGAGTGCCATTCCAAATCGAGAACACTGTATTGGTATTTCCGCAGTCAATCGCGAGTAACATCTGATGGGCCCTAAAAATAGATATCAGCGGCTGGTATGACCCTCTTGCCGCCTGCCGTCAACAGCAGCAGATTGCCCTGCACATCCAACCCTTCAAAACGGCCGATGATCTCCTCTCGCCCGGTGCGGGCAGTGATGTCCTCACCCAAACGGGCCGCATGCGCCATCCATTCGGCGCGAATCTCGCAAAACCCCTGCTGCTGCAAAACGGCCTCAACCGCTGCAAATTCCGCCGCAAGTATCGCAAGGAAGGCCTCGGGGAGGACGCTTTGGCCGGTTATATCCGCCACGCCGATCGGTGGAAAACTGGCTTGCGCGACATCCTGAGGCGCATGGCCAAGGTTCACACCGATCCCAATCGTCAAGCGCTCCACAAGCGCGCCTGTCCCGAAGGATTCAAGCAAGATCCCAGCAACTTTCCCGCCATTGAGCAGCACATCATTTGGCCATTTCTGAGCCAAGGCCCCCTCGTCCACCACGCGGGACAGGGCCCGGCGCAAGGCACAGGCGGCCACGAAAGAGCGCTGCGCGGCTTCGGCAGGAGGACACCGGGGCTGCATGACCAAACTGGCCGCAAAGGCGCCGACGGGGCTGAGCCAACTGCGTCCCTGCCGTCCGCGGGCTTTGCTCTGGGTGCCCGCCAATATCCAATGGGGAAAACCCTGCGCCCCGTCATAACTGCGGGCCAAATCCATGGTGGATCCGGTCTGCGCATGAAAACTGGCGCTGACACCAGGGGGCAACTTAATTTGCAAGAGACTCCGCCGCCAATTGCGCCATAGGCTCGATCCCAAACAGGCTGAAGGCCGCCCCAACGGTGATCACAAGGGTGGAGGCCACCAAAATCACGGTCAGCCTACGCGGCGTCTGCCCATCGAGCGGCTCACTCTCCGCACCAAAATACATGAAATAGACGATACGAATGTAATAATAGGCGCCAATGACCGAGGCCACCACCCCGGCAATGGCGAGCCAAGCCATATTGGCCTCATAGGCGGCGCGCAGCACATAGAACTTACCAAAGAACCCAACCATCGGCGGAACCCCAGCCATAGAGAACATGATGAATACGACACAGAGCGCCCGCAAAGGTTGATATTTCGACAGCATGCTGAGGGAGGCAATATCGCTCACAGGCCGGCCGTCACGCTCCATAGAGAGGATCAGGGCGAACATGCCGATATTCATGGAGATATAGATGGCCATATAGATGAGCATTGCCTGAACACCAAACACTGTGCCCGCGGCCAGCCCCATCAAAGCAAAGCCCATATGCGCAATCGAGGAATAGGCCATAAGACGTTTGATGTCTTTTTGCCCAATCGCCGCCACGGCACCAAGGAACATTGAAAAGACCGATAGAACCGCCACAACCTGTTGCCAATCAGCAATTACGCCGCCGAATGCGTCATGCACAACCCGCGCAAATAGTCCCATGGCCGCCATCTTAGGCGCCGTGGCGAAGAAGGCGGTGACAGGGGTCGGCGCCCCTTCATAGACATCTGGCGCCCACATGTGAAATGGCGCGGCGGAAACCTTAAAGCCCATTCCGGCGATCACAAAGACCAAGCCCAGTAGCAATCCAATGGATAAATCGCCAGTGCTGGTTGCGGCCATAATACCGGAAAATTCGACCGTGCCGGCAAACCCGTAGACCAAAGAGGTGCCATAGAGCAGAAGGCCCGACGACAAGGCCCCGAGGACAAAATATTTCAACCCGGCTTCGGTGGATCTTGCGCTGTCTCGGCGGAACGCCGCGATCACATAGAGGGCCAAAGATTGCAGCTCTAACCCCATATAGAGGGTCAAAAGGCTGCCGGCGGAGACCATCACCATCATCCCGACAACCGACAAAGCCACCAAAAGCGGGTATTCGAATTTCAGCATATCATGCTTGGCCGCGTAATCTTGACCCATCACCAGAACCAAGGCTGCGGACAGTAAGATCACGATCTTGCAAAATCGCGCAAAACCGTCATCCATGAACATCCCTCCAAAGGAGGCTGTGCCAGTTGGCGTGCCCATCACCAAGATCAGCGCCACAAGCAAAAACGCACCGCTGGTCAACCAGATGGAGAGCGCAGCATGCCGATCCTTGCCGGTATAGACGAAGACAACCAAAGCCAGCATCGCATAGAGCGACAGAAGAACCTCAGGTAGAACAGTCGTGAAATCAGAAGCGATCATGTTCCAAAATTCCCCTTTAATGGGACGCAGTGGATGCGGCCGCACTCACACTGCCGTGAGCGGCCACATTGCTGTGATAGGTTTCAACCAAAGCCGCAACCGACGGCCCAATGATGTCAAGGATAAGCGCCGGATATACGCCCAAGATCAATGTCATCGCCACAAGAGGGGCAAAGATCATCTTCTCACGCGGCGCCATATCGGTAATGGATTTCAAGCTCTCTTTGATCAAATCTCCCAGAACCACGCGGCGATACAGCCACAAAGCATAGGCGGCCGATAGGATCACACCAGAGGCCGCGAAGAGCGCCACCCAGGTGTTCACTTGGAAGATCCCCATCAGGGTGAGGAATTCACCGACAAATCCAGATGTGCCCGGCAGGCCAACATTGGCCATGGTGAAAAACATAAAGATCAATGCGTAGCTGGGCATCCGATTGACGAGGCCGCCATAGGCGTCGATGTCACGGGTGTGCATCCGGTCATAAATCACCCCAACACAAAGGAACAAAGCGCCAGAGATAAACCCGTGACTCAACATCTGAAATATCGCGCCATCAATCCCTTGCTGATTGGCCGCAAATATTCCCATGGTGACATATCCCATATGCGCCACCGAGGAATAGGCGATCAGCTTTTTCATATCTTGCTGCGCCAGGGCGACCAATGAGGTGTAGACAATCGCAATCGCCGACATCCAAAAGACCAAAGGAGCCAGCAGGTCAGAGGCCACAGGGAACATCGGTAATGAGAACCGCAGAAACCCATAGCCGCCCATTTTGAGCAATATGGCCGCGAGAACCACAGAGCCGGCCGTCGGCGCTTGCACATGGGCATCTGGCAACCATGTATGCACCGGCCACATCGGCATTTTCACTGCGAATGAGGCAAAGAAAGCCAGCCACATGAGCGTTTGCGCGCCGCCAATGATGTGAAAACCTGCCACTGTTAGAGTGCCTGATCCAAAATTATGGCTCAAGAGCACCACCATATCGGTGGTCCCGGCATCGGCAAACATGGCCACCATGGCCACCAACATCAGAACCGAGCCCAAAAACGTGTAGAGAAAGAATTTGAACGACGCATAGATCCGCTCTTTTCCACCCCAAATCCCAATGATCAAAAACATCGGGATCAAACAGGCCTCAAAAAACATGTAAAAAAGCACCAGATCCAGAGCGCAGAACACCCCGATCATCAGGCTTTCAAGCACCAAAAAGGCAACCATATATTCTTTGAGACGATGCGTGACATTCCAAGAGGCCGCGATGACCAGGGGCATCGTGAAAGTGGTCAGCAGAACAAACAAAAGGCTTATTCCATCAACCCCCATCTTATACTGCATGCCCAAGAGCCAGCTGCGCTCTTCGACGAATTGAAAGCCCGTATCATTTGGCTCAAAACCCGACAGCAGCATAAGAGAGGCAAGAAAGGTAAATCCGGTCGCAGCCAGCGCCAGATATTTCACGTTTCTTTTCGAGGCTTCACCGTCCCCCCGGGCCAAAAGCGCCAAGATGATCGCTGCAACCAGCGGGATGAATGTAATTAGGCTAAGAAGGTTGCTCATTATTTACCTCCCGCGATGGTCACCCAAGTGACCAAAGCTGCGATACCGATGACCATGCCAAAAGCATAGGTGAAAATATAACCCGACTGCATACGGCCGGCCCATTTTGTGAAAAAGGGGATGATCCCCATGGCCAGACCGTTGATGCCGCCATCAATGATTTTGCCATCCCCAATTTGCCAAAAGCTCCGCCCCAGCCATTGCGCCGGGCGCAGGAAGATCACATCGTAGATTTCATCAAAATACCATTTGTTCAATAGGAAGCGGTAGAGCACCGGATTGCTCTCAGCCACCCGGCGCGGCAGGTCCAGCTTGGTCATATAAAATGCCCAAGCCCCAGCAAATCCTAAGATCATAGCGATAAATGGGGACAGTTTGACCATCCAGTGGACATGATGCGCATCATCCAGAACCGTATTGCTCGGCGCCATGTAGATGGCCCCCCGACCCAGTTTGTCCTCATCGCTGCCCTCGGCGCCGCCGTGACCGGCCGCATCATCGCTCTGAGCACTGGCTGTGGCGGCATGGGCCGGCGCGATCAGGTTAAATCCACCCTGAGCATGGCCGGCGTCTTGGCCGGCATGGGCCTCAACAATGCCAAAGAAGACTTCCACCTTATGGTGATCGCCAAAAAACGGCTTGTAAAAAACCATGCCAGAGAAAATCGCCCCAACCGCCAAAACCGCAAGCGGCACCAGCATGACCTTTGGGCTTTCATGGGCGTGCTCATGGGTGTGTTTGTCGCCACGCGCCGCACCGAAGAAGGTCAGGAACATCAGCCGCCAGCTGTAAAAACTGGTGAACATCGCCGCGATCACCAACATCCAGAAAGCATAGCCTCCCATTGTTCCCGCATAGGCACTCTCAATCACCGCATCCTTGGACAGGAAGCCCGCAAAGCCATAGTGCGTGAGGGGGATACCAACACCTGTAATCGCCAGCGTGCCGATCATCATGGCCCAGAAGGTATAGGGCAATTTCTTGCGCAAACCGCCATAGTTGCGCATATCTTGCTCGTGATGCATGCCGTGAATAACCGACCCCGCGCCCAAAAATAGCATCGCTTTAAAGAAGGCATGGGTCAAAAGATGGAACATTGCCACGGAATAGACCCCAAGCCCGGCAGCCACAAACATATATCCCAGCTGCGAGCAGGTTGAGTAAGCAATCACCCGTTTGATGTCATTTTGCACAAGACCGACAGTGGCGGCAAAGAAGGCCGTCGAAGCACCCAAGAAGACGATAAAATTCATCGTGTCAGGCGCAAATTCCATAATCGGAGACATGCGGCACACCAAAAAGACGCCCGCAGTGACCATAGTCGCCGCATGGATCAAGGCGGACACAGGCGTCGGGCCTTCCATCGCATCCGGCAACCACGTGTGCAAGATCAACTGCGCCGATTTGCCCATCGCGCCGACGAACAACAAGAAGGCAATCAAATTCGCCGCGTTCCAGTCGCGCCAAAGAAAGTGCAACTCCATCGCAGCCAGTTGCGGACCAATCAAAAAGATATCCTCAAACTTGATGCTATCGGCCACAAGATAAAGGCCAAAGATTCCGAGTAGGAATCCGAAATCGCCAACCCGGTTCACCACAAAGGCTTTGATTGCGGCCGCGCCTGCGCTTTGCTTGCGGATGTAGAACCCAATCAGCAAATAAGAGGCCACCCCCACCCCTTCCCAGCCAAAGAACAGCTGCAACAGGTTATCAGAGGTCACCAGCATCAACATGGCAAATGTAAAAAACGACAGATAGGCAAAGAACCTTGGTCGATAGCTTTCGCCGTCACGGAAGTGATCATCATGGGCCATATAGCCCATGGAATAAAGATGCACCAAGGCAGAGACGGTGGTGATCACAATCAACATGATCGTCGTCAGGCGATCCATGCGAATGGCCCAATCGGTCGACAGGGTGCCGCTCTCAATCCAGCGCAGAATATGGATGCTTTCGGTCTGCCCATCAAAGCTGAGAAACAGCACCCAGGACAAAAGCGCCGAGAGGAACAACAGGCCGGTGGTCAAGACCTGCGCCGCCTTATCGCCAATAACCCCATGGCCGAAGCCTGCAATCAGAGCCCCCACCAATGGGGCAAAAAGGAGTATAGTTTCCATAACGCCTTACCCTTTCATTACGTTGACGTCTTCAACGTCAATCGAGCCTTTGTTACGGAAGAAACACACCAAAATCGCCAAGCCGATCGCCGCTTCGGCGGCTGCCACGGTCAATACAAAGAGCGTGAAAATCTGCCCAACGTAATCGCCCAGAAAGGCCGAAAATGCAACGAAGTTGATATTCACGCTCAGCAGCATCAATTCAATACTCATCAACAAGATAATGATATTTTTGCGATTCAAAAACAGCCCAAAGATACCAATCACAAACAGGGCCGCCGCGACGGCCAGATAATGTTCAAGTCCGATCATAGTCCCTGCCCCGGTTTTACATCTTTCAATTCCATAGCTTTGGCAGGATCACGCATCATCTGCGCAACCACGTCCTGGCGCTTGACATCAACCCGGTGGCGCAGGGTGAGCACAATCGCCCCAATCATGGCCACTAAGAGCACCAAGCCCGCCAATTGGAAAATTAAAATATAGTCGTCATAAAGAATGGCCCCCAGCTCACCGGTATTCGTGCCGGCGCCGAATTCAGCGGCCAGACGCCCCTCATATCCCGCCGAATAGTCCCAAACGCCGAAGGCAAACATCAACTGCATGAGAACAATCACAGCGATCACCAATCCAAGAGGCAGGTATTTTGCCATCTCCGCTTTCAATTCGGCAAAGTCCACATCAAGCATCATCACCACAAACAGGAACAATACCGCCACGGCCCCGACATAGACGATGATCAGCAACATGGCCACAAACTCCGCCCCCAGCAGGACAAAGAGGCCCGCCGCTGAGAGAAAAGCCAATATCAGCCACAATACCGAATGCACCGGGTTGCGCGCCACGACTGTGAAAATGCCCCCGATCAAAGTGGACATTGAAAATGCGTAAAACGCGAGTTCCGCGATACCCATCGTAGTTCCTTCCCTTGGCCGCTTAGCGATATGGCGCGTCGAGTTCGAGATTGCGGGCAATCTCAGCTTCCCAACGGTCGCCATTTTCTAGCAGTTTGGATTTGTCGTAAAATAACTCTTCACGCGTCTCGG
>Ga0209137_1000370_pt1 | contig 48940 bp, 71 predicted proteins | sample SaaInl5LU_22_DNA_FD_184642 | JGI IMG/M metagenome (GOLD analysis project Ga0209137, IMG submission 184642) | Marine microbial communities from expanding oxygen minimum zones in the Saanich Inlet - ESP_105LU_22_DNA (SPAdes) (version 2) | ecosystem: Environmental > Aquatic > Marine > Intertidal... | reverse complement strand
TCTCAGTTAAAATTGTTAAAATCAAATATGGAATAATTGCACCAGGTCCTAACATAACCATAAATACTCTCCATAAAATTGGGTCTACTTTAGTGTGGTAACCCAAACCACCACAAACACCACTTAGGTATTTGTTTTTACTACTTCTATAAAATTTTCTCATAATATTTTGTTTTTAATTATTTAATTGCTCAATGGAGCTTTGATTGTTGGATGTGATTCATATCCAATTATTTCGTAATCAAACTCACCTTTAAGTATATCAACATTCGATAGTTGAATTGTAGGTAACTTATATGGTTCTCTATTGATTTGTTCTTTTGCCTGCTGAATATGGTTTTTGTAAAGGTGAACATCACCCAAATTACCAATCAATTCACCAGCAATCATATCACATTCATCAGCAATCAATTGGAGTAGAGTTGCATAGGATGCGATGTTAAATGGTAATCCTAAGAAAGTATCACAACTTCTTTGATTCCACATTAGTGATACCACTTTGTATTTGCCAGGGTTCACAATCTTTTCCTCTTTCGTAGAATCTCTAGTGTAGAGTTGGAATCCGTAGTGGCAAGGTGGTAAAACCATTTGGTCTAATTTATCTACATTCCACGCCGATACCATCAATCTACGAGAATCTGGATTTGTTTTTAGTTGTTCAATTAGATTTTGGATTTGGTCAATGCCTGGCTTTCGTAATGTAGTTGTTCCTAAAATGTTATTGGTTTCATAGTGAGAACCCCATTCTCTCCATTGATTACCATAGATAGGACCTAACTCACCCCACACTCTTGCGAAATCATCATCGGTTTTAATCCTTTCAACAAATCCCTCCATTGATAATGGTTCATCTAAATCATATTCCCAAACATTTTTATATCTTTTATATGCATCACCATTCCAAATGTTACAACCATTATCCACCAAATATTTAATGTTAGTATCTCCTTTCAAAAACCACTTCAGTTCGGTCATCATTGTTTTGATAGCCATCTTCTTTGTGGTTAATAGGGGAAACCCATCTTCCATATTGTGTCTGATTTGTTCCCCAAAGTAAGATAGAGTTCCGGTACCAGTTCTATCTCCCTTTTCCTTTCCATATAGTACCAACTTTCGTAGGATACCTTGATATTGTTTTTCTATGTTACTCATTTCTTAAATAGTTTATAAATGTTATACCTTATGTTTTCCACTTGAGTCATTGCTATCCACTTTCCAATCACACTACCTCCAATGTAAAATGGAATAACCCACCAATCACCTTCAAATAATCTATCCAATGAAAAGTAAACTGATGCAAGTGATACCAAATTAATCCAAACCGAATTAAGCATTAATGAATTTATCTTATTTTCAAAAGTATATTTTATCTCCAACACTTTGAAAATGTTAAAAGAAATTTGGAAAAATAATACTATAAGATAATACTTCATTATAACTTAAATAATTCGTAGTTGGAATTTTTTGTTTTGAACTTTATATAATCCTCCCGTTGTTCCACAATCTCAGTAATTGTTGTGGTTTGCCAAGTAAAGAAGTCATTGAATGGAGACATAATCAAACTTCTATTTACGGCTGGTTCATCGTGTTTAGATTTGAATCTACCTTTTTCATTAAACTCAACCCACATTACCTCTTTGGATTGTTTCAATAACCCATCTCGTTCTCTGATGAGTTTCCAATGGAATTCATTCTCTACTAAACCCAATAGTTCTGCTTGCAATGGGTCTAATTGCATATTTCCTTCTTCATCAAAGGAAACTAATAGTTTTGGTTGTACTCCTGTTATCATAACTTATATTTCTTTTTATATCTTTCTACAAATGATTCACCAACTCCAATATCTAATATTTCATTCTCATGTGGAATCGGTGGTTTTCTTTTGTTTGCATCAATAATATCATCCACTCTCATATGTCTGAAAACCTGTAATTGTATTTTAGAATTTTTCCTTGGTCCTTTGTGAACCACTACTACTGGAATTTGTTCGTTTAGATTTGCCATATCAATCCCACCAATATTTGATATTGTGTTCTATATAATCCCAAAGGAGTTTATGGGCTCTCTTTTGCTTTTCTTTGGATTCTAAAAATAGTTTTCTTTCAACTTTTTTAATTTCTTCCGAATTATCCCACTTTTCATATTCATGTCTTAGATAAGAAGAACCATCACCTTTACCAGTATCTTCAAACCACCAATCCAAAACTCTTTCACCATAAAGTTCTTTTAGTTTGTTTTGGTATTCACACCCATACTCTTCATCATAAACTTTATCCATCAATCGGATTGCGGTTCTGATTTTCTGAGCGTTGGTTTTAGCATTTTCCAATCTACCTCTATCGGATTCCATTTCATCTGCAATTCTTTCCAATTGTTTTTTGAAAAGGTCTGTTGCATAACGATAATCAAAATCAAACCCATTCCAAATAAGAGGTAAGAAATCGATTACTCGTTTGATTTGTCTTATCTTTCGTTTAACCCAATACATATACTATTAGTTTTACTAACCCGTAACCCAATGCCATTCCAGCAAGAATTACAAATGAGTATCCCATCATCTTAGAATTGGATTCTACTTGTTGTTGGGTTCTACCTTGCCAATCTAATGGATTCCATTTTTCTTTTTTCATTATCGTATAATTTTGAATGATTGAACTTTGTTACAATTTGTACAAACTATCGTATCGATTCTACCCCTAACACAATCATCTTGCTCCCAAAGTTCCACCAATTTGGGTTCAGAACATCCACATTTGTTGTCTTGTACACAACTCTTGCCATTCCAATGTTTTAGTTGAGGGTCTTTAATCCACTCTTCTTTTAGTTTAGATACCATAGACGAAATATTTGAAACAAATATACAAAAAATATCTGAATTATCCAAATCTTTCTTGAAGAAACTTATCTAAAGTTTTAGTAGTCAATTTATAAGTTTTCATTTTCATTTCTAATTTGTGGCTGTTAAGGGTGTATCTCCTATCATGCCCTAATCTATCATCCACATATTGGAAATCTACTTTTTTTCCTAAAATACCACCAATTCGTTCAATGATTTGTTTGTTACTCCACACATCACCACTACCCACATTCCAAATACCAGTTTCTTTGAACATTAGGGTTTCAATCAATCGAACATTATCTTCAACCCAAATCCATTCTCTTTTGTGTTGACCATCCCCATACAATGGAATCGGTCTACCTTCCATAATAGAGCGATAGATTGTTGGTAGGAATTTCTCCGAATGTTGATGTTCACCAAAGTTGTTGCAAGTTCTCGTAATTAAAACAGGTAATCCATAGGTTCTCTTTGCTGCAAGAACTAAGTGGTCAGATGCTGCTTTAGTAGCTGAGTAATAAGATGATGGATGTAATCGTGCGGTTTCGGTTGATGATGGTAATTGGTGTGAATCCATATCACCATAAACTTCATCGGTGGAAATCTGAATAAACTTCTTTAACTTAGGATTCTTTCTAGCTAACTCTAATAGATTGAATGTACCCTCCACATTAGTTTTCACAAAAGGTAACCCATTCTTAATCGAGTTATCCACATGAGATTCAGCTGCAAAGTTTACGATGTAATCATACTCACCCAAATCTTCAACAGTAACATCACAAATATCTTTTATCAAAATAGGAATAGATGATTCAATCAAATTCCTATCAGATGCATAAGTTAACTTATCCACAACTAAGATATCATCGGGTTGTATTCCTTTTCGCTTCCGTAAGTAATTCACAAAGGATGAACCAATGAAACCACAACCACCTGTAACTACTATTTTCATTTGAGTATTTTTAAGATATCTTTGACTGTGTTTTTTCCTACCTTTACAACATAGTAGGGAATATTATTTTTAATCATACTAAGTTCGATAGCTTTATCTAATTCCTTAGATTCATCTAAACTTTGGTATCTTTCTTTTTCATTATGATTACCCTCACCCCTTTCCAATAAGATGTTGATGTTTTCATACTGATTGAAAGTTTCCAATACCAAATTATCAAATGTTTTACCATATAAAGTTGCTGGATATTCATTTGATTTGTAGTAGTTTCGGTAGGTTAGTGAAAGTAGGATAGGTGAATCCAAAATAATGTAATCCACCTTTCCATAACTTTTCACAATCCCCCTATGTTGGTTTGCCAAAACATACAATTGGTCTCTGATTGCCGAATGATTGTCATCCCACGCTAATAACTTTGGAAACTCATATGGATTATCACAAGTGATGTGTTTCTTTTTGAGTTTGTAAGTTAGACCAGAGGCAATTGATGATTTACCAATACCAGGTCCACCAAATAGATTGATGATTTTAGTCATATTACAAAGAAAGGATATATTCTCTCAATCTATCCGATGGTGCCCAATCCAATCGTTCCAAAGTATCATCGTTCTCTCTAAGAGTTCTACGATAGTTACCAGGAACATCAGGTAGGTGAACTTTTTCTACTTTATCTCCGAATCTTTCTTTGAAGAAAGAATATACTTCATTGATGGAGTAGTTCATACCAGTTCCCAACTCCCAAGCATCTTCATGCTTCTTATCACTCATTCCGATTTTGTAAAGTGCATCACAAATATCCTCTACATAAGTGAAATCTCTTCGTTGTTCACCATCTGAAATAATGGTTAATGGAGTACCTTCTTCGATTTGCTTTCTCCAAATTCCAATTACCGCTGCCCACTTTCCATCTACCAATTCATTTGGACCGTAAACATTGTAGAATCGTGCAATCTCAAAATCACAACCATATGCGGTTCGGTACATCTTTAAGATATCTTCACCTAACTTCTTACAAGTTGCGTATGGTGATGTTTCTGGGTTACACCACTTAGATGATGAACCACTATAAACAACTTTCACCTTATTCAATCTTGCCCACTCTGCAACGATTTGAACTCCCAAAGTATCTACTCTAAAAGTTTCCATCGGGTCCTCAAAGGATGGTTGGATTCTTGCCAAAGCTGCTAGGTGATAACATAAATCAAATGATTCACCTTCCCAATATGAAAGGGTTTGAATATCACCATAAACATAATTACATCCTTCAATCTCATACTCTTTCAATCCAGTTGAAAGGTCATCCAAAGAAACTACCTCATGTCCTTCGGATACTAATCGTTTAATCAAATTTGAACCGATAAAGCCGTTCCCGCCAGTTACTAATATCTTCATATAGCTTTTATAGTTTGTATGTTAATTTAGTAAAGAATGTTCTTCCGTTCTGAAACTTCAGATATTCCCTATTCGTAAAGTTAAATATATTATTTGAACCAAATCCTACCACAAAATCACCAAATTGTTTGGTCACAACTCCGTTTAGTAAAGTATGTTGAGGTACGAATTCGTTCACATCCTGCGTTCCACTTCTATCGATATCTCTAAAGAAGTAATCAGATTTATACACACCATTCAAATTGATTACATACTTTGATTTAGTAGTGTAAGTTGCGGATAAGTTTGCCAAATGTTTAGGTCTTTCACCTAAGAAGAACTCAGTTCCATCTGCTTTGTTGGCTTGAGTTTCTAAGTATTGATATGAAGCATCCCATCTGAAGTTTTTGGTTTGGTAGGTTTCACTAACCTCAATACCTCTGAAAGTTGCTTCCGAAATGTTAGTGTATCCAAACAATAGAGTTTGATTTACAAACACCCCAGCTAATACCGATTCAATCAAATCAGTTGTGTTGGTTTGGAATAGGTTGATTCCAACCTTACTCTTATTATTTATCTTATATGAAACTCCGAAATCATAAGAGATGGAGGTTTCGGGTCTTAGTTGTGTGATTTCACTTAGTGGGTAGAATACAACTGGTAATTGATTTTGTGATTGATAGAATTGAATTTGTTCTCCAATGTTGTATGCACCTAATACATAAAAACCTTGTGAGTATCCACCATAGTTAATGTATAGAGTTCTGAAATCAGGTACTCTGAATCCATAACCAACCGATGAACTCAATTTGAATTTCCCTAAATTATAAGTTGCCGATACTTTTGGGGAAAAGTTTGTTCCGAAATCTGAGTAGTTATCATATCTACCACCAGCAACCACATTTAACTTCTTTAAGTTAATATAGTGTTGGAAGTATCCAAAGTATGAATTTAGAGATTTATCACCACCATATCTTTCAGTATTGTAAGTATGGCTTGTATATCCACCACCAAAAGTAGTTTGTTGGTTACCATTCCAATAGAAAGTGTTAATAAGTTCAGGTTGGAAAATGTTTTGATTACTTTCATCCAACTGAGTTACATCTTGTCCAAAATAGTTAAAGGTAGATTCATTTGAGTTGTTAAAGTTTGAGTTGGAAATCTTTAATTGAGAGTTGAATTTTTCAGATAACCAAGCATCATAAGTAAAATCTAAGATTAAATTTTGAGATAAGTTATCCTCAACCACAGGTACTAACTGCCCTTGTGTATTGGTTTCGGTAACGGTTGAACCATTACTTTCTTTGTTTAAGTAGTTTACCGAAAAAGAAAGTAAATCATTTGGATTCACCAAATAACTAAATTTATTACTTAGATTGAGTTGTTTGAATGGTAAAACATTTTGACCTGGCAAAGTTTCATCAATATCAAATCCATCCGAAAATCCATAACTGAGTTGAGTTATATTCTTTAGTTTCTTCTTACCAATAGATGCGGTAATTCCAGCTAACAAATCGTTATTCGTTCCATACTGAACACTATTAACTATGGAGTTCTCTCCACCCTTTTTAGTAATGATGTTTACCACACCACCAATTGCATGGTTACCCCAAAGTGAGGACATTGAACCTTTGACAATCTCTACTCGTTCTACATTCCCCAAATAGATGTTGGATAAATCCAAGGCTCCACTCTGTCTACCAGCAATTGGAACACCATCAATCATTACCAACACATATTCAGATGATAGACCTCTTAATTGAAATCCACCACTCTTTAGAGGTGCTACAAAGAAACCTTTTTGTTTCAAAAGGTCATCCATTGTGTTGAGGTTTAATTTTTCAATCTCATCCTTACCAATCACTTCAGTTGGAATTGGTGAGTTCTCCAATTGAATTTCACTTCGGGTTGCAGTTACCACTACCTCACTCAGTTGTTGAGGAATGGTATCTCTTTGTTGAGCGAATACTGATGTACTCAAACCCAACAGAAATAATAATACTATTCTTTTCATCTAATTTAGTTTAATTTACAAATATACGAATTTATTTTCACTTATACAAATATATCCAATTATTAAATTTATCATCGTTTAATTTTTGTCTAACCCTTTCGGTTGATATACCAAAGTGCTTAGCACAATCTTGTAGTGAGTAGAAATCAATCCACTCACAACTAATTATAGGTTTTTCTAATTCTATATTATTTCCCCACAAATTCACCATTTCTTCATAGGAAATATACCAATCATCAACACGCATCCAATGACGGTATTTGGGGTTGTTTGATTCTATGTAGTTTCTTGCCATTTGTTCGGTAAAATCCCCACCAATCAATTCTGCAATTTGTTTTGGTGATTCAAATGGAACTCCACCTACCTCATATTTGATTATTGGGTTTGTTTCTTCACCAATTATTTGCCAATCTTGGTATTTGGATTTGGTACTTCTACATCTTCTTTCTACTTCAGATGCTACCAACTTATCAGCATCGATATCAATCGCAGCATGTCTAAATGATAAGTATTCTTTTCCATTCACTCTACACATTGGTTCACCACCTTCTATTTCAATGGTTGCAATATCTGGATTACCTTTTACGAATACTAAAATGTTTTGGTGAACTGATGGAATTTTTCGGTTTCTCTCAAAATAAGTTTTTCCAACTCTGGATGCTTGATGTTGGGAATTAAAAAGAATCATATCATTATAGAATTCTAATCCACTCTTTTCCAACATATCGATAGTTTTGGAAACCAATCCTCTATATCTACCCGTTGAATACTTACCAGTTACCGATGGTTCTCTAACTTCAGATACCACAATAGTGAAGAATCGATTGTTCTTTAATTTTTTAACTGATTTTTGTAGGATTTTATTGTATCGATTATCAAAATCTTCCACACTCATATTAGAGATATCATTTACATCATCCGTATAGACCTCTAAATCATAGTAAGGTGGGCAAGTAAAAATGAAATCATGTGATTCATCCGCAACTTTATCTAATGCGGTGTATGAATCTTCACACCACCATAGTGGTTTAGATGATTGATGTTTGTTTGCTTGGACTTGGTGTAAGTTAATATCATATCCAATATATCGTCTACCCATTTCTTCTGCTACGATTCCTCTAACGGAACCCCCAGCGAATGGGTCTAAGACCATCCCACCTTTTGGTGAGAACCAATCATACATTACTTCACAAAGTACTGGGTCAAAGATGGATACATTTGTAGGTGAATCCCAAAACATTGTTCTGGATTCCGTTTCTTCCCTACCTAATTCAGATTGAATACCATAAGTAGTTATCCACCACTCTTTGCGGGATTTCCAATCTTTTGTTCGTGTATCTAAAACCGAAAATGGTGTTATCATATGTAACCTTTAGTTATAACTACAAATATACAAAAAAAGCTTGGAATAACCAAGCTTTTAATGTTTTTTATTTAATCAATTGATATTAGATATCAGTTGGTGCTGGTTCAGTTGCAGGTGCATCAGGTGATGGAGTTGCGCTTCCAGAAGTTGGTGACCAAGGTAAATCTGTTTCTTGAATCTCAACCACAACAGTTCTTTTGGAATCAATTGATTCTACAATTCTACCATTAATATGGTCCCAATAGTTAGTTGCCATATTTGAACCACTTACCACATTCTTAATCCAACCTAATACCAAATCTTCAGTAAGTTCTTCGTATGGAATGTATCCAGCTTCATCAGCATCAGGAATATCTAATGGAGTTGCTCCATCGAATGAACCTTCAATTCCATCCTCATCAGTACCAGTTACTTTCCAACGGGTTCCAATTACTAAATTATCAAAATCTGCGGTTGTTGATTTCTTCAAACCGGTCAATTTCCATGTATATGTCAGTGCCATAATAAATCCTCTTTTATTTGTTTATAAATATATATTTTTTTTGTTTTCGCTATTTTTTTAGTGCTTATGTTTAACTTCGTGTTCTTCCCAACCTTTGATTGGTTTCACATTATCAAATTCAAAACACCTCCAAACTCCATCTTTTACAAAATAGATGTGTTTAATCATATCTGATGGTACATGTCCTCCAGTTGGTAAAACCAAATGTCCTTCATCAAATACCAATTCCACTTCCACAATTAGATTTTGGGTATCATCCCATCTTCTCTCTTGCTCCTCCAACAATCTCCATTCACCTCTATTCATATATTGGTCTTGTAGAGCACAATTCAAATAAGAGAATGTAGCTTTTAGATTCTCCATATTATCAGAGAATGTTGCTGCTGGTGCTAAGTGTCCTTTATCATAAATATTCCGATAGTAATCATTCTTATCAGAAGTATGAACATTTGGAATGGTATAGAAATCCATACTTCCTCTATTCACATTAGTTGGTCGGTTTTCCGATTTGTAAATCAACTTTACAGGTTGTTCGTACACCTCATTATACCACACCTCAAAGATTTGGGTTTTAACATAAACTTCTTCTCTAAGTTTTTGTGATTCTACTACTTGTCCCTCTACACTACATGCAAAGAGAATAAACATTAAACTAAATAATCCTAATTTCTTCATAATTCTTTTAATTTTAACTTCTTGATGGATATACACCATTCAAACAAATGATATAATGTGCACCTGCTACTGGTGAATCTAACTTTGGTAAAGCAAAAGTACTTCTACCATCTCCACCATAGGTAGTTCCTAAAAGAGAATATAAGGCAGTATATTGTTGAATTTGTAATAATTGCCCATTACAAAATGCCCAATCTCTTGGTGCAAAATTTCCACCAAAAATCATTATCGTTCCTATAAATGCATCCATCATAATTTTTTTATTTATTGCTCGTTACTATTTGAAAGGGAGACCCCATCTTCTTCATCCATTTTCTGAACCAACATCTTATCCTTATCAGTATCCGAAAACCAATAATCGATAATCTTTCCATAAGAACCAATAAACGCTCCCAATAATAATAAGAGTAGTTCCTTCCACTCACCAGCTACTTCAGTATCCGAATGGATGGATAATAGAATTCCAAAGGTTAAAAACATAAAGGTAATCAGAACAATGGCTGTAATCAACCACCTTCTCAACATCATTGTGTTTAGGAGTTTCTGAAATCCACTATTTTCGTCTGGTTTGTTTATTTCTTCGTTCATATTCTATTGTTTATCTATAAGTATTTTCTAACCTACAATTTTATTCCAACTCCCAAACCAAATCTAAACTCTTTTCCTAAACTGATTTGAGTTATTCCCTCAAACGATTTCCATTGATACAAAGTACCCAATTTAATGGATGTACTCTTCTCAACCCTTTTGTTAATAGAATATAGTCCTGATTGGGATAAAGTATAAGTTTCATCAAAATACGAATCCCATTTATGATTTCTACCAAACCCCATTCCCACAAAAGGAGAAAATTTATTTACGGAAGTTCCCAATGCTAGAACAAATTCCGTTCTTACCCTCTCAACCCCTTGAAACTCATCACCCCAATCTTCAACTTCCCATACATAAATGTTATTGTAATAAGTAGAAGATTGATTTCCTCCAAAATGATATTGTAGTAGAAGAAATGATTTTCCACCAATAGTAAGGTAAGGAGATAAGGTTGGTTGTTGGGTAGTTACTTCACTCAGGACCCCAACGGATATCCTCAGCGGATTCGGTTGTGATGGGATACGATTATCATCCGTTCTCACAATGTAAGTACGATTATCCCAACTACGATTGGTGTTCCAATAGGGATAGTATCCCATATCGTATGGGTTATAGTAATAAGGTCGATAGACTCCCATTTGATGTTGAGGTCTATTTTGGTTTTGATTGTTGTTGTTGTTGTTGTATTGTGGTGTGGATTGGGTTCGTCTCTCTATCACCTTTTGTTGCTTTTGAGCCCGTTCCGTATTCTGTCCGTAGGATGGGATTGTGAGAAGAAGTAAGAGCATAAAAAAAGGATAGAAACCATTTTGAACTGCTTTGTAGATATTTTCACCTACTTCCAACAACCATCTTTTGATTTTACCCATTCATCCAACCTTTTAAGTAACTTATTCTCATATCGTATAATTCCTTACAACTTTGCGAACAACATTTGCCCGAAATCATCCACCGCTTGTACGATTGTAGCTTGGTATCCCCCATTACCAATTGTTGTTCCCATTTCGGTGTAATCCCAACGCTATGTTGTAATTGATAAATGATTAATCCCATTGTATTCCCCATCTTTGATGTATCATATTGATGAAAACGCTTCGTAACGCTTTAATACATATAAGTATAAGGAAATATAACTATCAATAAAAAATTGGCTTTTACGACTCACCCCCCCACCGAAACGGATTGAAAAGAGGAATCCCCCCTTAATCTTCGTAAGCAGTACTTTTGGTTGGGGTAGAGATATAATCATCAACTCCATCCTCTAAATAATCCCCATCGGTGGTGGGTTCGTTACTTCGGTTCCACTCTTCGTTAAAGAATGTAAAGGTTGGTTTCTTTGTCTTTTGAAACATTTTAGAATATATTAACTATGATTCTTGCTATCTGATTTTGCGATACTCTGATGGGAACAATGGTATCCCCCGTAATTGGATTGATTAATAATCTACCTTCTTCTAACATTTTATTTTGAGCTGGAGTAAGTTTCTCCAATATCTCCTTTGTGAAGATTGGGTCTCTTATCTCTCCGCTATCTAAAATGTTAAATGGATTCACCTATTAAAACCCCGGCTTTACGGTCAAAACGCACTCAGATAATTCTTCGTACTTAGATGCAACAGGTGAAATAGCTGTGATTCGCCATTTCATATTTTGGAATACCAATTCACCTCCAATAGAGAGACAAGGTCCACCTTCGAAATCAAACATAGTTACCTCTCCTGCATCATTTGTGGCTGTTCTCTGAAATTGAGATTCACCCATAACTCTAATACGATTAGAATCAATCTTTTCGATTGTTCTGTCTAACCCATATCTACTTTGAATAATTTCCATATTCTTTACTATTAGTTATTTTCTAATTTAATTAACTTTTGGTTGTATGCTATTAACAAGTGTTGTAGCATTTCGCTACTATTATACATATTATCAAAATTATTTATCATATTCTTTACGCTCCCATTTGTCATGTGTTCGTAATTAGCCGATTCGATTGTGTTTATTACTTTCCAAAATGCGCTTAATGCTTCTGAATCATTCATCATAATATTCCTCTGATTTGTAGTTCTGATTTGGTATAACTTTGATTACATTTCTTTTTATACCACCAATACAAATCCTCAGTAGTACCTTTGCCACCTAACTTAGCTCCCATAGCTTCTTCCCACAAATCCTGTCCGAATTCGTTTTCAAGTTCTTTTTTGAGTTGAATCAATCGTGTGGTTTCTTCTTCATGTGCTTTCTCTTTCAACTTTTGGGATTTGATTCTCTTCATTCTAGCATATTGGTGGGCTTCCACCTTCCTATCACTAATATCCGAAATACCAGAGGTCTGCATATATCCATCATACATCTGCTGATATAACTTTTCGTTATCATCTGCTTCTCTGAAGAATGGTGAATATTCAAAATCACCATTTTTGATTTTCAACAAAAGTGGTGAAGATTGTGGAAGTGGTTTTTTACGATATTTGCCGGAAGTGTACCAGCGGAATGGATTATAACCCATAGTTGAATGATTTATCGTTCATTATACTGTAATTTATCGTTCATTATACTGTAAATATACGAATAATGTCTGAGATATACAACATTATTTTAATCTCGTTCCAAAATCTTTTTTAGTTGAGATTCTTTTAACATCTTTTTGGGTTCTGAGCTTTGTTTAGTTTCTTCTTCGGTTGGGATGCGATAGTTCTTAACCAATCGTTCCATCCAATCTTTAGTTTCTTTCATCTATCGGAATAAAAAGTTTAATACTGAGAATTTAATTTCTTCCCATTTGGTTAGTCCGCTGATGGACCATAAGTTGTGGTCATCCAACCGGTCCAACTCCCTTAGTAGGGGAGTTCGTAGGAATAGAAAATCACCTTTGAATTTCAACTTTCGTTCTGCTCCATTAGGCAGATGCCAAGTCAACTTCAATAGTGAATATTCTTTGAGTTCTTTTGCGATTACCAAAAATTCAAATCCCCAACCTTCCCATGTGTTATTGATGTAAATAATCAATGGAACGATAGTGATGTGAGTTTTTCGGAATTTCCAGCTTATCTTTTGCAATACTTTCATTTTACTTTTTTGTTTTTAGTTAATCCTTTTAAGTTTGAGATGAGGGGGGTCCCCACCCCCCTATCTCGTTTGTAATTGATTAACCCTAAAACATCGGAATTTCTTCCGAATCTTTTTCGGTTTCCTGCTCATTGAATAGAGCCTCACCTTCATCCTTTACATACTTTTGAACAAGTTGTTTGATGTAAGTTCGTTCTGAATCAACTCCACCATCGTTGGAGAAGAATGGGAAGATTGAAATCTCAGCTGCTTCGAACAAATCGAAACCATCATAAACCAATCCAGCCATCTCCACACTAGCACGAGTGGAAACCATTGCTGTAACTTTACCTGCATCACTCATCGATTGAGTTCGAGTGTGGTGGGCGATTTCAGCGATTGCTTTCAAATCTTCTTCGTTCACCTCAGGGAACATAAACTTTAGGAGTCCGAATTCTTGCTCATCGTTGAGAACATCCATCTCAATCGTAACGAATCGGTCAAGAATAGCTCGGTCAATAACACGCGTTGAGGTGTATTCGTTACCGATGTTAGCCGTAGCGATGAAGGTAACTCCTTCAGCCACTTTCACAATCGGTGAACCTTCTGCCTCATCCAATCGGAGGTAGCGTTGTCCACCATCTAAAACGGTCATCAGAATGTTCCAAGCATCAGGGTGAGCACGAGATAACTCATCTAAGAGAATCACTGCGTTTGGAGTTTTGATTGCTTTCACAAATGCTGATTCAGCGAAGAAAGTTCCGTTATCTTTGGAGAACTGAGTGTTACCAATCAAAGTTGCTCGCGGGTCTTGCGTTGCTCCTAAGTTGAAGTAGAAATCAGGACGGTCAAGTGCCTTCACCAATGCCTTAGCGGCCATAGTTTTACCACAACCAGCAGGTCCTGTCATCATAATGTTCTTAGCTCGAACTGCGGAACGAACTAAGTATTTCCACTTTAGTGGGGTCATCACCAACTCTTGCGGTTTGAGTGATACTGAACCATTGTGGATGAAATCTTTGATTGCGGTGTGGTCTGATTTATCTTCAAACTGAACACCACCATTATCGGTATTCATTGGAATGACCAAGTTATTGTAAACTTCCATTCCAACTTTTCGGTAAACTTTCTTACCATTCTTTTGAATGAATGCTTGGAGGGCGAGATTCCCTTCAAATGCATCCTTACGAGTACCGGTTCCGATACCCATAGTACCAACTTTGTTTCCTTTGGTATCAATCAATTTGAATGAGTTACCAAATGCTTCTACTTTGTAAACCTCAGTAGGAATGAAACCAATTTTGAAATCTGTCATAACTTTTTGTTTTTAGGGTTTGTTATCAATTACAGGTTAAATATACGAAATAAATTTGAATTATCCAAATGTTTGGGGAACAATTTTTGAATTATTTTTACGATTATAAGCTTTTTTTGAAGGAACTGATTGTTGAATCATTTTTCTACGAATCAGTTGGGCCATGTGACCCTCTTCTTTACTTCTTCGATTATTTTTCATTTTCAGTTCCATAACTTACTCTCTCAATTACAAGTCTAATATACAAAGAATATTTGAGATGGCCAAATTTATTTGAAGAAATATTCAAAAATTTTACACTCTGGATTTAGGTTTGTCAAATCGGGATAAGATACATCACCAACCATATCGTTATCAATTCTACTGATGTGTAATTCAGTAAAGTATGGTGCGTATTTTTCGTATGTCCGTTTTCCACCAATACACCATTGGGGTTCTAAGTTCAAACCGTTTCGTTCATCAACGCTTATAATTCGGTTTGGGAGTGGTGGTAGAGCTTGGAAGGTTCTAAAACCCACCAAGCAAGTACTACCATTAGTCATCCTCTTAAAGTGTTTCAAATCCTCTGAACTATGCCAGAGGAGTTTATCACCTATCCCAATCCAACCTAAGTTATTTACAGCAATGATTGCTTTCATTACTTTGCCAAGAACAATTGGTTCATAGTCTTAGTGATTTGAGCCACATTGGTTACATCGATTTTACGAGCACCCTTACCATACATCTTTTTGAAATCATCAGATGGTTCATCTGAATTTCGAGCCCAACTACTTTCCTCAACATAGTAGGAAAGAGTTTTGATACCCATACCTTCCATTTTCTTAACCATCTTACGAGTGTGTTCACACGCAACATGTCCAGCGTAGTAGAAGTGAGAACCATGGAAGTAAGGTTCACCATCTGAGATGTTAAGGAAGTAAGAATCCATATCATTGGTTGCTCCTAAGAAGTTCTTCATAATTGCCTCAAAACACAACCCCTCAGGAGTAGTTCCACCGGAGGTTAAATAAGGGAACATTTGCTTTACCTTAGAGAACTTATCAGTACGAGAATCGTAAGCCATCACAATGTAAGGTGAGTTACCAGAAGTAGTTCGGAATGAAACCTGAATCGATAGGTTTTGAATCATATCAACTGCTTTACAAAGTGCTACCACATTTGTAATGGTGTTACACCACTTAGAACCACCCATTGAACCACTAGCATCAATTGAGATGTGGAGGTTAGCTTTTTTGTAAGAATCGGTTTCGATGTATTGAAACACATTTTCGTTTCCAAATCCCAAAGATGAAATCATTCTACGGTCAATCTTACCATGCTTCTGGCGATTGAACACCGTAGAACGGTCCTCACCACGCACCTGAAGTTTCTTTCCCAATACCGTTCCAATTCGGATACCAGCTTCAACTTCACTTTCATACATTCGGCGAATCTTATCCTCACCTCTAAATGCCCAAGTGTTTTGAGTCATTGGGAACATTTCAGATTCCAAAAGTGATTTGGTAAGTTTCTTAACTACAATACATTGAGTTCCCTTGGAAACTTGCCCCCAACCCTGCTCAACACCAGCTCCAACATTTGTAATCTCAGAACCACTTTCTTCGATTGAGTTAAGATTCTCAGATTCTTTTTTAGAGATGGTTTTCTTACGAATATCACCATCCATAAACTCTTTTTGCTTTTTGATTTTCTTTTCCAAAAGGTCTTTCTGGCGGTCTGAAAGAGTAACCTTTTCAGTTTCTTTACCACCATTAGATGAAGATGATGGTTTACCGCCTTGCATATTCTGAGGAAGATTTTGAACATCCATACCACTACCACCAGTAGGATTGGAATCCATATCACCACTCATTGGAGATGAACCAGCCATTTGGTCTGAGAACTCTTCGAACTCTTCATCACTCATCTCACGAGTTCCATCTGAAGAACTACCATTACCCTCACCATTTTGAGGTTCACCATTCTCACCTTGTCCTCCTTCACCATTCTCATCAGTAGTTGCCGATGGTAGGTTAGCCATAATGATTTGGAACACCTTTAGAGCCACATTGAAAGCATCTAAGGAGTTTTTCAATCGGTTGATAGAACCCAATCCAATTACTTTGTAAATCTCAGCTAAACCCTTCAATTTGGAAAGGTCAGTATTTTTGTTGTGGAGGTTGATGATTCGGAACATATAGCTCTCAACACTTTCTTCAGTATATTCATCTGAAAGTAATCCCTTATCAATTAGAGAATCGTTGAAGTACTTATCGTACATTGCTCGGTAGTAATCACGATAACCAGGAGCCGAATCGAAAACAAACTTATCAATTCTACGGTCCTCAACCACATTCCACAAATCTTTTACAATAGAAATAGGATTGTGGATACCTTTCTTAATTGCCCCATCCTTAATGTGAGAGGGAACTAAGTTGTAGATATCATTCAGAAGATTAAAATCTGAAAGTTTGATGTGTGAACCTTCGTGCAATGCCAAACCAACAGCGATATCGAAATCCTTTGGTTCAACCACATCGGAACCAATTACCACACTCTTACCATCGGTGTAGGAATCACCTCTAGTGTTGAATTTAACAGAAATCTGGTCATTAGTAACAATGTTAACGAAGTTGGAGATAGCTCGTTTAGAAGCGGCCAATTTGTAGAGGTCATGTGATTTCTTCTCTACATCATTCATCGTGTCAACGATGATATCATCATCTTCCCAGTCTTGCAACCAATAAGAAGATTTTCCGTACTTACTCATATCTTTGTGTTTTAGGGTTATCACTCAATTACAGTACTAATATACAAAATGTTTTTGACATATACAAGCCTTTTCTCAATTATTTTCCTAAATGAGAACTAAATTCGGCCATTGCTGTTTTCTCTTGCTTCTCCATTCGGAGAACCGATTGCCAATCAAAGATAAATCGTTTAATTGCATTGAGTTTCTCATCCATTTGGGTTGGAGTGAAAAATTCCTTCTCAATGTGTAAATCGGAAAGGTTTGATGCAACTCGCATCAATACATGATTTGTGTTTGGAGTTGACCAAGTTTGATACTTCTCCTCAAATTCAAATCGTGTCATATCTTAGGTTTGTTATCAATTACAAATCTAATATACGAAATAAATTTGAGAATACCAAATTATTTCTTAATATTCTTCTTCGAAATCTCTTGGGTAATCCGATTCTAAATCTTGAAGAACGAACATAAGTTCTTTTCTAGCATCATCAACTGCGCTAAAATCTTCATATGAAATTGCCTCTTCAAGCGAATCGATTATATCTTTTATTCTTTCAGTAATATCCATATTTAATATATGTTAATTTCCAACTTAAATATAGAAGTTTTTGAAAAAACGATAATTTATATCTTAAAGTTTTTCTTTATATCATCTTTGAATGATAATTCGTTTGATGGATTTAATTTCATAAAGTCCGATTGTAGTATCTCTTCTTTCATACCATCTCCCTTATGATATATCTCATCGGGAGTTCCCTTTGAGGTTCTGGTAATTCTAAGATTAGTATCCATAAACCTAACAGGTATACTTACTTTATTCAAATGAGTGTGTAAGAAGTGTTCATGTGGAACCATATAGTGTCCATTGTTGATATGCTCCATCATAAAGAATAAGCAGGTAGAATAGTAATCCATTACCTTTGGTTTACCATATGCAAACAAATCAGCAATACCATCGGAGTTTGGCCAATCCGAAGTTTTGACTCTACCATAAGGAACATTTAGCATATTATTATCAGTAATAATCATTTTATCATCAAAAATAATATCAGTTCTTGTTCTGATAACAATATCATAATCGATACCCAATTCCTTTGTAAGGAGATTTGCTCTCCAAACCTTATACCACATACCCATTGTTCCAAAGTTACTACAAGATTGCTTTAGATGAGCTTGTAATGAGTTGGGGGATTTGATTCCCATTCTGAGAATAGATAAGGTTGAGTTTTCAAAAGTATCGAATCTCTCAACTTCTACTTTTTTAACATCATAAATCCTATGGAAGTTTTCCACAGTATCACCTAACTTTTTGTTTTCAACATCCCATATAGATGCATATACATCCATATCATACTTCTTTATAATAGATGTCCAATAATCTTTAGTTCTTTCCAAATCTCTAAGTTGGCCGGAGAAACAAATAGCAATCTTTGGTTTCGATTTAGTTTTAGTAGTTACCACTTTTTGTTGTGGTTTTGCAAATGAGTAATTAAAATACTCTAAATCATCTCTCCAAAGTTCATTCAATCTTTGAATCTGGTCATCTCTATAAGCTTCCCACCATTCGCATGGTTTTTTATCCTTTGCGGTATTCTTAGCAGTATCTGATAAATCACTTAATTTTATTCCAGACATCTTAGAAAAGTTTTCAATATCCTCTTTTAGATTCTCAAACCTAAGAACGATACTATCTTCTTTTAATACCCAATTACCTCTACCATCTTTTAGTTGAGAAAATAAAGAGTTCCTTAATGCAGGTGCATGAAACACAATAGATTTGTCCAAATAGATATCTACAAACTTTTGGAAATCTTCTTTTTTATATTCACCAATTGGTAAGTTGTGAAACTTTCTACACCAAGACCAATCGTAATTAAAATAACTGAATAGTAATGCGAATGGATTTCTAACGATAGTTACTAATCTATCTTCATCATATATCTTAAAGGTATCCACATCTCTATAAACGCCGGGTTTTTGATTGGAAAAATCCCAATCTCTCCAACCCTTAATTTGAGTAGAGTATAACCAACTATGCCCAACAGACCAAATTGGAACTTGTGCACCATTTATAGTTGCGTTCTTTTCTTTGAAATTTTTCTCAAAGAATGTTGAACCTGTTTTTGGAACCTTTATAAATAGTAACCTCATTATACTAAATATTTATCACCCTCTACACAAGGAAATTTAATTACAGTTGTAGTTACATCATTAGTAGCTCTAAAATCAGTTGCCTCACCCGGCTCCATTACAATAATATCACCTTCATTATACACTTCAAAATTCATAACCACCCTACCCTTAGTAATAATAGTTATTTCAGTTGCTACCTTATGATAATGTTTAGGTTCATAATCACCTTTTTTGTAGGATTTAACAGCTACTTCAAAATCATCAGTTTTGAATAGAGATGGTTCAAAGTTTCCAACCACCCATCCTTTGAAAAAATCAATTAATTTACTTACTTTCATTACAAATAATCTTCGGTTAACATATTACATACCAAATCATTTCCCTCAGCCATTGGAATTGAGTTCAAATTATCCAAACCGAACCATGTTACCTCAACATGCTCTTTTTCTCTAGCTTCACTTCCATCCCCAATCTCTTCAGTTAAATCAATCTTATAAAACCAAACATCATACGGATATGTCTGAATGGATGTGTAGAATTCTTTAACTTCAATAAGAGTGTCCAACTCTTCAATCCACTCCCTTTCCAATGCTTGTGAATCGGATTCTTTGGGTTCAACCTTTCCACCAGGAAATTCCCAATGTCCATCCGGCTTCAATCCCAACAATACATGCGGAACATTATCGATGTATCTTATACAAACTCCTGCTACTACTTTAATCATAATTTATAATTTTGAATTACATCTGAACAAATACCAATAGTTCCTTCGAATGGTTCTTTACCAAAAACTTCAGGTAGAACTAAAATACCTCTATTATACAAATTAGTTGACCAGATATATCTATGGGATGTTAATACTCCCATATCCACATCATGTGAAAAGTAATTGAATTGTTTTGATATGGTATCATCATACTCATTAAAATACGAAAGTGCATCCATATTCTTACAATGAATCCAAAGTGAAGGTGAACGATTCTCTAACCAATGGATATCAACTATGTATTGAGCTGAATCATGTCCTAAGAATAATCTACCTTCTAAATACCAAACATCAATCTCAACATCATATCCAGCTTCAATAGCTTTATCGATGTAAGATGGGTGGTTTTCTATATTTAGATTTTTACCATTAATATTCCCTCTATGTGATATCAGTATCATAATTAGTATGGTGGATTTTCATCCAATAGTTGGTTTATATTTGTAATACTTTCATTTTGATGAGGCTTGAAATCACTCATCCAATACTTTGAGAATACATTAGCAACAACTTTGTATGGTTTAAGTTTTTCCAAATTTAGAATATCAAAGTTCTGAACCATCAATTCGGGTCCACTTACTTTTCCGAATTCATTTGGATACTTAGCCATCAAATAACCCATTGTTAAATTGATTTCAGGTTCCCAATAGGTATATCGAATTCCATCTTTTATATGAAACAACAATTGATTATCAAACGCATATTTAGCTGCTCCAAACATAAATTTGATTTCTTGAGTTTTACCACCAATGATATGGTCCGAAATGTGATATTTGAAATGTTTGAAATGTCTAAAGAATATAGGTGCAGACCAAATCTTATTTGGGTTGGATTTTATAGAATCCTCAACAGTATGTAGATTCGAATAATACTCATCACCCCTTACTTTAATAACATATTCAGTCTGAACACAATTCAACCCATTTATAGTTGATACGAACTGATAGTTCATATTTTGCTCACCACCTACTTTTGGTAACCGAGCTTTAACTATTTGTAAATTGTGTGGGAAGAAAGATAGGTCTAAATCGTTATCAGACCAGGTTGATACCACAATTGGATAATGTGGATATTTCTCAACATAAAAGTTGTAGGTTTCCTGAGTAACTTTACCCTGAATTAAAATTGTAACATTTTCCATTAAGTAGTGTAACCTTTTATCTTTTGAACTTCAGATTGATATAATTTATTAACCCCATTATGGTTGGTGCCCATAACCCAACAAACACACCCAACATCTCCTCACCCACTACCAAAAATAGATATAGGGAGAATATGATGGAAAATAATACACACATAAGCAGTATGTATTCGGATGTTGGTATTCGGTTATTCATACCAATAAATATATGAAGATATTATTAATCTTCGTTAAAGTAGTTCTTTTTATACTTCTCTTTCCTCTTATAGTCAGAGGTCTTTTTTGTTGAAGATTTTCTTTTTTTTACTCTATCAAAGTCATCTTCCCAATAGTGGGATTCTGAATTATCCTTCTTCATTGTTTAATCATTAAGTAATTTTTTGGTTATACGAATTTCATCTTCTCGTTCGTCAACCATTTTTGAAATCGATTTGTGCAACTTCTCTAATTTTTCAATTTCCTTCTTATAGGTTTCGTTATCTCTATTTACAATTTGATTAATCCTATCTTCCAACCTATCCAAGTCTTTTTGGCAATTAATCTTACCTAACTTCAGTTCATAATTTAACTGAGTTAGTTGATACATCAATCGATAGATAATTCCAAGGGAAATTAGGAACAATAGTAAAATTGACCCGAAAACTATAAAGTAGTCCATTGATTATTTCTTAGGAGCTCTTTTTGTAGTTGGTTTTTTAGCTGCTGGTTTTCTTGTCTTTTTAGGCGCTGACCCTTTAGCTGCATCTACTACATCTTTAGCTTCTTTAACAACTTTCTTCGTAGCTTCAACAACCTCTTTGGTTTCTTTAGCAACTCTTTTTGCACGAGTCTTAACCTCTTTAGCAACTGCCTTTACTTCCTCTACTTTATCTTCAATAGCATCAGGAATCAAATTCCCATCAGCATCTTTGATTTTACCAGATTTCATAAGGTAGATAGCAACTCCAGCTGCAACAGCAACCAAGCCTAAAATAATTAAAATTGTGTTCATAGTTTAATTTTTGATTTAATATAAATATCAATTGAATTAGATAAACAAATGAAAATCATCCAAATCATCAAAATCCTCAGAATCGTTTGAATTCTGAGGGTCTACATTTTGTGATAAAGATGCTATAATAAGCCATGCTAATCCAATCAATGAGGTTCGGAAATACATTTTAATACTCTCCATATAATGAATACTTTTTATCAGGTTCAGGTTCTATAATCTTTTCTTCCTTAGTGATTACATAAGTGAATCCTTCTTTAGCATCCATATAGAATTGCGTACTTCCGTTTTTTTGATAAACATACTCTAATACATCAGTTAATGATTCGAGTATAACTGAAGTGTTGTCCAAAGGAGTCCAACGGTCACCCGGTGGAACCCTCTTTGCAACTTTTATTTTTACCTCTTCGGTAATAACTTCAGCTTGTTTCATTATTCGATAACTCTAATAATTCTGCTTTCACGTGCTCCACTTACTTTGTAGTCCACATTTACACCAGCTTCAGTAAAGTCTTGCACAACTCGTGCTTCGGCTTCGGTAACTGACATTGCATCTACTAAGTAAATTTCTTTGTTCTTCTTGTCTTTGCCATTCTTCAGAGTAGCAACTACAACTTCAACTGTAACTTCAAAATACTTGCTCATAATTTGTGTTTTATATTTATATATATTGTTAATTTATGTAAAGATACGAAAAATTTTTGAATTTCCAAAATTTAATTCAAAATTAATATTCGTACTCAGCTTTCGGGCCTGTAAGGTTCCCATTTATAAGAAAAGAGCAGTTAAAACATAACATTCTAAGGTTCTCATATTTGTGATTTGTCTTATCCCCATCTAAGAAATCCAACACCAATGGAACTCTGAAATCGGTTACCCTTCTTTCTTCGAATCCACAATTGTTGCACTTCTCCATAAGATACCCATTATTGAGTAATCTCTTCTTTAATTTCCACACCGGATAGTTTGGATACTTTCCTGCTAAGATATCATCTAAGTTATGAGCTAATGTATTTGGGTTGGTTCCCTTTCGGATACCAATACCATGTGGATTTTTCAAATCCTCAAATACACCATACTCCCTAGCGTATTTTTTGTATGTGTTGTAGGATACTCCCAACAATCTAGCTGCTTCAGCCGCAGAACGAGCTTTTTGCTGAACATCTCTGATTTCAGATTCCATCAAAGGTTTTGCACCCAATCCTCGTTTGGTTCGGTTTTTAGGTGCTTTACTTAAATCTTTTGTTGGGTCGAAGTGTGGGAACATTTGTTCCTCATTTGTAACATCTTCCATTTTTATATACTATTTATATTTTTGTTCTTATGTATATAAATATAGGTTAATCCTTTTTTTCTACACCAAAATCAGAAAATTTATACCAAGCTCTTTCGTGAAGAAAGTATAGGAACATTTTTGTGAATACCTCTACTCCCCCAATAGTTAGTCCGATTTCCCAACTTCCAGTTATTACAGCTGATAGTATCATTGTATCCAATGTACCTATTATTCTCCAGCTGATAGTTTTTGCAATGTGTCTCTTATAACTTACCATCTTTTCTCATTTGTTCTCTAATCTTTGTTGCTGATATGTCCCCAATGTTTGTTGGTGGTACATGCTCGATAATATCATATCCAACTCCTCTACCATAGTTGATAGATTCGATATCGGGAACTATTGAGATGAAGATTCTACCTTCTTCTAATAAATCTTTCAGTTCTTCTGAAAGGTTCATCATAACTTCATGTGCAGTAAATGGATTCTTTTCATCGGGTTTTACATCTCTGATTGCAATCCATACATTCTTTCCTTCATTCAATCGTTGGTCAATTAACCAACGATGTCCACCATGCCAAGGTTGCCATCTTCCGAAGAATACTGAATATTTTTTTTCTGTACTTGAACTTTCTTTGTCTGCTTTTGCTTTGAATTCTGCCATTAATTTGCTCTCCTATAACTTATTATTTTCTGTTAGGTAATTTACTATTTTTGTGAAAGATTGTTCTGGATTGTCCTTAGTAGTATCCACATCAAAGAATCTTTCCAGAGGTTCTTCATAATCCTCAACTTTGAAATGGTCTCTCTCCCTTTTTTGAGTGGTATGTACATAAAACTCTTGGAAATTATCTGAACCGATTCTTTCCTTAAATTCTTCTCTTAACCAACGATAGGGTGCTACTAAAGATACGACTACATCACATCCGTTTTTAGATAGGTACTCAGCAATCATCTGAGCGTTTCGGATGTTATTGATTCTTCCTTGTTCGGAGTAGTCTTTGTTAATGGTGAGTTCTCTTAAATCATCACCATCTAAGTGGAATACTTGCTTTCTCCAATTTCTTTTTTCGGTTTGGAGTAGTTCCACCAACTTTTTACCGAGTACAGTTTTGCCATGTGCCGGTTGACCTGTGAACCAATAGATTCTACCTTTTACCATAACTTATTTTAATTTACAAATATACAACTTTTATTTGGATTTACCAAATTATTTTTTAGAAATCAAACTTGCTAATTTAATTACCGATTCTTTCATATTAGCGGTGATTGATTGAGGTGCATTATCCTTAACCCAATTGAATAGTTTATCTTTCCAAAGTTTTTCTGGGAAGATTCCACCACCTGCTTTTTTAAGAGGTAATGCAAGGAATCCTTTTACTTTACCATTAATAGTTCTACCATCAGCATCGGTATAGAATACAGTGTGTTCTGGGTTGTTTAGAATAACATCTACTCTACCATTCATACCTTTTGGGAGAGCTTTAGTTACTAATCCCCAAACAGTGTTAGATGCTCCCTCATGTGTTTTTAGAAGGATATCTTCAGGTACCATTCTAGCTCTACTTTTATTATTAACCATTGCGGTTACATAGTTTGTCAAAACCCAAGTTAAGTGAATGTTATCAGCTTTGTATCCAGCCTCTTTCAACATAGGAACTACTGAAGTAATATCGGTTACATCCTTTGCCGTAATATCAAACATAATGTTTGGAAGAACTTCTGGATTGTTTTTACCAGCTAATAAGTTTTCTAATGATTTTTCTTTAATACCCATTGCCTTAACCAATAAGTGAAGAACATATACGTGGTCTGGGTTTTTAAGATTTAGATTCTGAAGTTTGTATCCATCCTTTTCAACTTTTCGAATCATATCCAAATCTTTAAGTTTGATATTTCTACCATACTTAGTAAGGATATCTTTAATTGTAATTTTACCTAAACGATTTAGAACTTGAAGTTGTTTCTTCATTTCATCTACATCTCTCACTTTGAATGATGAGGAATCTAAAAAGTTATCGATTGCGAATCCTTTACCACTACCAGCTCCACCAGCAATGAAAACAACTTGCCCATAAGGTTTACGATTACCATAGGTAATTAACTTTTCATTTAATACATCTTCAGTTATCTCTTCAAATACCATATCTTCGTTCTTTCTTTTTGTTCTACCAGCACAATGTGCTTTTTGACTAAATCCTTTTGGGTCAGAACAATCTATTGATTTTTTATATTTCTCACTCCAACTCATATCCTATAAATATATATCAAAAACCTAAAAAGTTATCTTTCTTTGATACTAACATTGAATGTTGGAACCACCCCTCTAATTCTAATTGGAATTGGGTTTGTGAATGGCATAGAAACTACTTTAACTGCACCACCTTTCAAACTTCGAGTGTTTGTCCAATCGTTATTTGTTCCGGTATCATAAATTGCAGAACCTGCGGTATCTAACAAATATTGTTTAAGTTTAGCAGGTGACCAATTTGGATATAATTCCAATAAACAAGCACCAATTCCAACAATTTGAGGTGTTGCCATTGATGTTCCACTAATATTGGTTTGTTTATAAGATGAGTTTAAGTAATAGTTTTGAGAACCACTACCCCATTTATTTGTAGTTGATGTGGAACTCATTATATTGGTTCCAGCTGCGTAGATATCAACACCAGGTCCACATTCCGAATAAGTTGCCTTTTGGTCATTACTTGAATCATAAACGGATGAATCCATACTACCAACTATAATTCCTCTCGGTGAACCATCTTGTGCAGAATCACCATATGGAGAAGAACCTCTATGGTAATATTCAGTATCCGAATCAGTTACTGCATAATTATTAAAATCAGTTCCACCCGGTTCATCAATTTTATGAGAGCGGTTTCCAGCAGCAATACATACATGAACTCCAGCCTCTAATAGTTCTTCAATATCAGTATCAACTGATGCTATTCTGGTATTTGTCATAAGTGTTGGAAACGAATAATATGTGGTAATTAAACCATAGTTATTATTTCTTTCGGTAGTTGTATCTACATCAACCCCACTATAAGTTGTTCCTCTATAATTGATGTCCGAAACTGAGGTGTAGGTGGTTAAATATCCCCAACTCATATTAACTATGGTTGGTCTTTTATATCCAGTATTTGGGTCAGTTGATTTTGCATTATGCCAAATTTTAATAGCATCGAATGCATAAGTTGAAGAAATACCAGTTCCACTATCACCACTACCCTCCAATCCTTGTATTTTTTGATGATGGATTCTTGCGTTTTTAGCCCAACCAAATGTTTTACCAGCTGCGATTCCAGCACAATGGGTTCCATGTCCATCGTAATCTCTATCGTGATTTGCATTTTGTGTGAATCCACCATGAACTGCACCCCAATCCACCGATACAAATCGAGAGTTACCCGCCGCATCTTGGAATTCTGGATGGTCTATTTGTATCCCACTATCTTGAATTACTACATCTACACCCCTACCACTTAAAACATAATTAAAGTCAAATGAAGTTGTTGTGTTAGTCCCATAATTGTTTGATGTGGAAGTATGTCTTATTAAACCCCAATTTTGATAATTACCACTATCCGAAGTTGTTTTAGTAAATACACCTTCTTGAATTGCTCTAGGTGCAATGATGATATCATCTCTATGTTCAGGTGGGATTTCTACTGCAAGAACTCTTGGGTCTTGTCTAACGATTTCAGCTTCTTCATCAGTAAGGTTATACCAACATTGACGAAGAGAACCTGGTCTTTCGTTTGTGTAATCTATTCTTCGATTTGGAATATAAAGTAATCCTTCGGTTTCGGTTTCCATATCCTCCCAAAACCCATCGTAGTCTACATCCTTTTTAAGTATTACATTATACTCTCTCATAGATGGTTAGTATTATACGAATGCAATTTCTTTCCATTGAGTTCCATTGAAGAACCACAATTTAGTATCATCATCAACACTACCACTATTCATTAAACTACCAGTTAATGGTGCAGTTGGGGCATCCCCAATTACTTTGTTGAGAACCATTATATCCTCAATTACAACACCATTACCAGTTGAAGTGATATATACTTCAGTTGCGGCAGATATATCTAAAGATGTTGCTGAATCGATAATTGGACTTCCAACAGTACCAGCCACAAATGAATCTGCGGTTACTGCACCACCAGTTACGAATAATGAACCAGTGATTACATATGCTCCGTTTAATTGTAAACTATTTTCCCACTTTTCAGTAGTTGCATTGTATTTAACCAAATCACCACCAACGAATGAACTGAACTCAGTGTCATTTAATCCAGCAAATGTTGATGAACCTCCACCACCCCCAGCTGCAACAGATGCGGAATATTGTGAGAAAGTAGTACCACTTGAATCAATTCTAGCTATATCCAATATTAAGTTTGTAGCTGAATTGGATTGAGAAATAATTTCAAACCCAGCTTCTACAGTGATTCCACCAGCGGAATTTTCAACTGTTGTTATTCTACTTGCTAAAGATGATGATGCTACACCAAATCCACCCAATGAACCAGTGAATCCGTTTAATGCATCTAATGAGGCATTCAAGTCAGCAGTTGTTACAGCACCTAAAGCGAATAATTGTGCAGATGTCGATGGGATTGTTGCTCCATAGAATACATCCGATAATGTTCCAAAATCAAGTTCAGTTTGAAGAGAAGCGTATGCGGTTCCATCTAAACCAATTGTAATATACGGATTACCATATCCAGCAGTTCCGCTTGTAATTAAAATTGCGTTTGAACCACTTCTTAATTCCAATTGATTAAATGCTTGTGCATAATCTACTTGAGATGAACCGGATATAGTACCATCGGGTACGGATATTTGAGCCGAACTACTTATCACACCCTCAACATCCATTTTGGTTTTTACTCTTTCATCAGTATAGTATAAATTGGTTTCTTCTGGAATGAAATATGTTGTAAATGAACTACTGTCCGATTGAGTTAATATTACTTGTGCCGAAGAGGATATCAATCCAGTTCCACCACCAGCAAATCCTAAATCCGTAATTTGTTGTGCACCAGATACAATACCTTGCGGTAACTTACCAGCTAAATAAGTAGGAGTTACATCACTATCATTTAAGAATCCCAAATCAGTAATTTGGTTTGATGAAGATACTAATCCATTAGATAATGGAACACTACCATTAAATCCAAATCCGGTACCAGTAAATGTTAATGTATTATTACCATACGATACATTAGAAATATAATCCGAACCACCACCTGAACCAAATCTACCATCTACTGAAGATGAGAATTGTGTAAATGTTATGTTTTGATTTGCATCAACATACATTTCAGATAAAATTGCGTTTGATTCTAATGTAGATGTTGATTGTGAAATGATATGAAAACCATTTGTATAAGTTACATCACCAGTTCCACCACCAGGTCCACCAGAAACATCAATTAAAATATCCAAAGTTTGACCATTGGATTCAGATGTTATTGATAAAGATGCACCAGGAATAAGATTTAATTTACTTTCGATACCAAATGATGATGAAATATATCCAAAATCAGTAATTTGTTGTGAACCTGAAATAGTTCCATCAGGTATCGCAGAACCACCAGCCGATTCCAATGTTACAATTCTACTCTCAACCGATGATGAGAATGAAGATGTGAATGTTGCAACATCTAAAATATGTGCATCAACTGATGATGTATAGGTAGCTATTCCAAAAATATGAGAATCAACCGAACTACTAAAATTATTAACTGATGATGTATGTATTAACATAGGAACACTATCACCAGCAGCAATAGATACATTTACATATCCACCACCACCATCAACAACAGTAGCCCCATCAAATATAATTCTAGTTACATCAGTTACATCAATACCACCCGCTTCTTCAACAGTCAAAGAATTTGCTATGGTTACGGTTACATCACCACCACCATCATTAGTAATGGTTGCACCACTAAAAGTAATTTTATCAACATCATTAACAGTAGTTGCACCATCAAGAACTTGAAGAGCGGATGCTGCGGCTATTGTTACAATAGCACTACCAGCACTACCACCAACAGTTGCTCCAGTAAATGTAATTGTATTAACATTATCAACCGAACCACCACCTACTACAGATAAAGTTGAACCAGATAAAACTGATTCTACATTTAATTTAGTTTTAACTCTAGCATCGGTATAATATTCATTTGTACCTTCTGCTATATCATCTGTTGTTAGTGAGTTTATCGTAGAGTTTACACCCACAATTGCGGATGCTAATTCAGAATCAGTTGCAACATCAGAATTGACATATGCCTTAATTGATGACATTTTGGTATGTTGGGTGGTGCCACCATCCACAACAGGAACTATCGTAGTTCCTAATATGGAACCCGATACTAACTCACCTAATTCTGATATTTTAATTGAATCTGCCATCTCTTAATAAATATTCTTTCTTTATTTCTTTTTACTTTTTTTCTCAGGTAATTTTATCTTCATATCACCACCTTCGATTTTGTCAATCATATTTTGAAGTTGTTCTCTACGAACCGCTTGCTGTTTCTGCTTTCTTTTTGCAACAGAAGGTTTGGTATATTCTTTTCTATCCCTTAACTCCTGTAAGTGTCCGCTATCGAAACCCCTTTTCTTAAAAATCTTCAGTGCCTTATTAATGTCTCCATTACGGACTTGAACTGAAACCAATGATTTTCCCTTACTCATTTATAATAACCGGTATAATGTATCTTAGTTGATATATGTGTTTAGTTCATATCCATATCTATCCATTCCGTAAACTTGGATATGCAACATTTTCTTTTGTGGTTTACCATTTCTCATTAACTCCAATGATACTCTCGTAGTTTTACCAACCGAAGGTCTCTTTGAGTTCATTGCTACTTTGGTGAACATCTCATCATCTTCAATTTCATATCCTTTTTTCAAAGCGTATGCTCTAGCTGCTTCGATTGCTGCTGTGTAGGTTTTGTTATAAACCGGATACTCAGATGCTTCTTTAAGCATTGAAGTTAATTTGGTTGATTTGTTTTCTTTGATTACCGATTGAATAGTATCTGCTAATTTATGATAACCATTCATTCTTAATGTGAATGCAATTCCATCAACTGCATCATCACCACTCCATCCAGCTTCTTGAGATGTTGAAACTCCTAAATCTCTTGCATCATCTTCTACATCATCAGAATACTCAGATGCATATTTTGTTCTGATAGCATCCATCTTTTCTCTAAACTTAGGGTCTTTCATTGATGGGTAATCCGGTTTCTCTGCCAATTCAGGTTTACCTTCCAACTTAGCAATTAACTCTCTTGCTTCACTATGGAAGTTAGAATCGGTTAGAGCTTCATATGCTGCTTGAGCCATTTTCTTTTCGTATTCTTCTTTACCCAACTTTTGTGGAGTGATACCTAACTTTTCAGCTTTTGCTTTGGTAGCTTTGTTTACTTGAGGATTACCTTTTCTTTGTGGTTTAGGTTCTGATGTTGGTTCATCGGATTTTGCATCAGGTGCATCATATCCAGCATCTTTAGAGAACATATTAGGTTTCTCAGCGGCAGCAACATCACCTCCCTTCACTGCCTTTTCATCTTTATCAGCATGAGTTCCAGCTTTAATAGCTGCATCTCTAGCATCTTTGGATTTGAATACTGATGTTTTACCAGTTGATTTATTGGTGGCTGTAAACGCTTCAGCCTCATTCATTAAGTTTGTTAATCTAATCATTTTGAATACATTTTGAATTTGAAGTTATCATCCGTAAATCTCCAATCAACATTGTGTTGTTTATAGAATCTATTTAAGGTCATAACTAAATCTTTTATAAATGATTTATATTTTTCTTTACTCTGAGGAGTAGTTGCGTTATATACATCCATAGGTATCAATTCACCTATAAAGTTTTTAATTGATTGAGTTAATCTTTCATCTAATGTTTCAGATACTCCACTCATTTTCAAAAATTCATTTTGGTCATACTCAACACCCTCATAGTTGAATTTTTTTATCATTGCTATTGCGATAGCTTTTCTATTATCGGTATCCTTTACCATAGAAACGATTTCAGCAACACCAACTACCATTTCTCTATCGTTGTTTACCTCTTCAGTTAAAGATGTGTTACAACCACCAATGGTTACTCCACCACAACCACAACCACAATCTTTGTGTTCTTTGATTGATTCTTTAACAATCTTAACAGGTACTAAATGAGTTCCAGTCTTATCATTATACATCATAACATAAGGAACCCCATCGATAATACTTTTGAAATCTTTATGTTTCTTATCCCATTCCTTTTGTGTAATGGTGTTTGTAATTTTGAACTTAGGTCCTTCGTTTACTGATTCGTAAACTCTAATTCCCTTTTTAGTGATGTTAGAGATAAATCCGTTTTTGAAGAAATAATCCATCTTTTGTTCAAATGAAGGATTGTTCTTTTTAGACCACATATTATATTCAACTGCTTTGTTGAATTGCTTTTGTCCTTTAAGGATTGCTTTGATTACTCTATCTTTTGATACATCAGATGCGTTATCCATTAATGAAGATGATAACCATGTCTTAGCATCGATTACCTTTACATCATCAGTTTTATCATTTATCATTGCGAAGAATAGGTTTCTACCACCATCACTCATAATGTTTTTGTAGAATCCTTCGTTTACTGATTCATTGATTGATTTATAAGTAGCTTCTAACCACTTCATAGCTTCTCTATTCTTAGGAACATCGTGGAACTCAGCGAAGAACTCTTTAACAAATTCTCTAAATGAAGCTGCTTCTTGAGCCATAATCATAATATCGCTCATCTTAGCTTCTTCTATTGTTTGTGGTAATCCACTTGCTACTCTTTCTAATCCGTCTTTGTTCATATCTTATCCTAATGTTTTTGCTATTGAATACAAATCCAATTTGAATCCAAAACCTGCCCCATTATAACCATAATCAAAATCAACAGGTAATTTAATTTTCTTTTCAATTGCTTTTGCGATTATAACACCAATAACCTCATCACCAGCATTTCTGTCCGAAATTGCTTGTTGGAGGATATCTAATTCTCTCGATGATTTTGCCATAGCGGTAAAATGAGTATCACCTCTACCAGGGCTAATAGAAAAATTAACTGGATATGTTTTACCACTTACCTTAATATCTACTTTCATAATCGCATTACTTATTAGTATATAAATATAAGATTTTAATGTTTAATGTGTTGTACTCTCCACTTAACATCCTTACCTCTTAACATTTTCTTAGTTGCTTCCACATTTTTCTCAGAATCATCCGCAAAGTAAACATCATCGTAACCTTCGTTATCGATTTTCTTTTCAATCCAATCTGCTTTATCTTTGGGATTATTAGATGCCAATGCAACTACAAATATCTTATTGGAGTTTACCCCAATATCCTTTAGATATTGTTTAATGGGTTGGTATGCTGCTCTTGCAGTTAGGATATACACACCATCTCCACCACTACTCTGCATTATTCTGCGGAGAACTTTGGTTATCTTTTTAATTTCTAATGGGTCTTGGACTTTTTGGAAATCTGAGAAGTCAAACTCATCACCAGGTTTTTCATTGTAAACCGCATATTCCCCAGGGGTGAGTTTTGATTTTTTTCCGTTTGAGTGGGTGATATAAATGTATGAGGTTGTTTTTACAAGTGTATCATCGAAATCAAAGATTCTTAGTTTCTTAGATTCGGTTAATAAACTCCTTGCTATCATATCTTCTTGCTCTTTGATTAACATACAAATATACCATTTTTTTATGAAAAATCCAAATTTAAGAACGAGTATTTAAGAACTGATTGTTTAATTCTAACAATCTTCTATTTTCCATTTCTAAGTATTTTACTTTGATGGTAAGTTCGGCAAGGTCTTTGGTAAGTTCCAAAATTTTCTCTCTGAGTTCATCTTTTTCTCTTGAACTCTTCTCCAATAATTGTTCTAATCTATCTATTCTACGAGCACAATCATCTTTGATGTAATCTTCCTCATCTTTTTTATCTTGCGCACGCTTTTCGTAGTATCTCCAAGCTCCAGCGGAACCTAATACTGTGATAAGTGTTATTAAAACTGCGTAGATTGATTCAGTTTGCATTTTATTTTTTTATTCTTGTCCTTTTTCTAACTCTGCTCTAAGGTAGTGTTTTGCTGCAACTAAATCTTCTTTAGCGTTGATGATTTTAGCTTGCCACCAATGTGGGAAATCAATTTCCTTACCACTAGCTTCAAACTCTCTCATCATCTCACCTAATTCATCTGCATATCTTTCGATAACACTTAAATCAGAGGCTAACATACCAGGTTCATTATCTTCGTGTCCTAAATCGATATCTTCTGAGATTTCCAATTCATCATTTACACCCATACTAGCTACATACTTATCTTCCATATCTTGCATTTGGATAAGATTCTTTCTAAGTGCGTTGATTTTCTTTGTTAAATCCTTTAGGATATTAAGAAGTTTTTCTCTTTTAGCAGGGTCTTTTTCAGTATTGTAAGGAACAACAGCTTTCTTTCTGTCCGCTTCCAATTTTGCAATTTGCTTTTTAACTGCCTCTATTTTTAAGAAAAGTTTTGGAATGCCTTCGTTCACTAATTGTTCAATAGTGAATCTTCCCTCATACTTCTCAACTAAATGTTCTTCTAATAGTTTCATAATATACTCCTTTGAGTTACCTTTAAGATAAATATAAAGATATTTTTATTTAGTAATAAAGACCCCCCAAAGGGGGTCTATATTATTATTCTTCTTCGCCTTTCTTACTGAAAATCTTAGTTGCGCCATCGATACCGAATGAACCCAATGTTATAATTACAAATGAGTTGAATACAGTATCATCGATAACTAACTCCTGTCCCATAATACCAGTTACGATATCAGCACCAGCAAAAAGTGCCATAACTGCGAATGATGCAAACCCTACGATGTTCTTTTCGTTAAGGTCATTACTGTCTTTGAAAATGTCTTTGAATGCCATAATAAATTTCTTTAATTAGATTTAATATAACAAATTAATGAAACTTATTTGGATATAAATATCAGATAGATGTGGAAATCACAACTTTTGGATGAAGTTAAGTACTTCTTGTTGAATTATGGATTTACCATGTGAAGATAACTCTGGCTTTTTATCGATGACCTGTATCTTACCTTCAAATGATGGTTTTCTATTGATGTAATCTTCGGTGATATACAATCCATCCAATACGAATTGTTTTATATCATGTCCTTTTCTAATAGCTGCTAAAGCTCTCATCATACCAATTGTATCTTCGGGTCCATAACCACCCAATGATTCAGGTATTCCAATAAATTGCCAAAATTCCTTAGAGTATAAAGTATGCATACCACATCCAAACTTAATGGTTGGTATTTGCTTTAATTTAATTTGCTCTACACTCTGAGTATATGCACCCATTACAGTTTCTTCTGAGAATGGGTCTGTATCTTTTAGTTTTTCACCAACAATCACATCCCAACTCGTATCCCACCACTTTGGAATAGATGGCGATATAATGTATTTTCCACTAAGTTGTTCAGCTGCTTTCAATTGGTAAACTAACTGATGTTCGTGCATAACGATATCAGTATCACAAAATATAAATTGGTCAAAGAAATCGATTCGGATTGATTCTCTTTTTTGTTGAGTAGTTCCGCCCAATGAATCATCTAATATAATTTGATTCAAATGTTTGATTCCATTGTATTTGAATTGATTATTAAAGATTTCCATAAAGTAATCTTGCTTCAATTCACTATTTTCCCAATCCGTTAAGGTTGGGTTTAGATTTAAGGTTGCTTTGATATACACATCATAATCACCACAATAAGAAAGTGCTTTTCTATATTGTACCATAAATCTCTCAAACATTTCAATTTCGGATGGCATGATGTGCATACACACCAATGTTTTTTTACTCATATCTTATCAATTGTTTGTGATATGTTTTTACTGAATTGATGGTAACTCCGAATATATCGAATTGAAAATTACCCTCTTCTATTTCGTTTGCTTCAAATATTTCAGCAAGTTGTTGAATATACTTAAATGATTCATTAGTTAATTGAGTTGCATCAAATCTAACAACAATATCATTTTCAGATATTGGGTCATTATTTGATTCCACAACAACTCTTTTAGTTAAATCATAAAATGTATTCTCTTGCTCTGAATTGATGTAATTATTTGCCATATCCTCACTACCTACATATATTCTACCACACCAAGGTTCTAACACTTTTAGTATTGGTAAAGAGCAATTACTTACTACAAATGCAATTTCATATTTTGGATGAATTATTGGATGTTGATATGGGTCATTTTTAACAAACTCACCCCACTTTCGAATGTAGTTTCTCATAGCATTCGTTTTCATTTTATGAAATGCCTCATCTTTGGTAATTTGTTCAATTCCATCCTGAAATTGCCCTCCTCTACAAGTTAGGTGATATACAAATCCTTCCCATGTCTGAATAATCTCATATCCACTTAGAATGAATCTATTGAAGATATCCGAATCTTCGTGATACGAATGAAATCTCTCATCATGCATTCCAATTGAAGTGATATCTTCTTTGTAAATTGCCCAAGGTGCAAATATTCCGTTTGTGGTTTTGTTTTGATGAACACTTTGCATTTTCTCTACAAAGTTATCAAATTCAGTTTCGGTAAAATCCTCAGGATACATTCCAAAGTTTTCTACAATCTTTTCCAACCCAGCAGGGTGTAGTGGTGGTTCGATTCTCGTTCCACTCACTACCGATAGGGGTTTTAGATACTTTAAGATAGCAGTATCAAATCCCTTACCCATATACATATCCGCATGAAACATACATACAATTGGTGTAGTAGCTGCTTCGATACATCTATTGTAACCATATGCAATTCCCATTGGGGAATCGGTTTCGTTTTTTAGGTATCTAATACCATTTTCGATTAACCACTTTTCAGTCCCATCATTATCACCATCTACATATACAACAATATCATATTCATTAGATGAGTTCTTCTGAATTGATTGGATACTATTTTTTAAGTATCTTAGGTTGTTTTTAGATGGTATGCAATATGTTATTCGTCTATCCATTATTGAGGTTTATATGCCTTTACATAAATCCAATGAGTATGTCCACTATCAGAATAAGATTCTCTAACTTCAGTTGTTACATTAACATATCCAATATTTGTTAAATCTTCAATTACATCACTTTCATTGTGAATTCTAACATCGTGCAATGAATTAGTTCCAGTTGCATCGTAGTAGTTATCATAATATGCACTTCGTCTACCAATTGGAGAATCCAACCCTTCACCAAATCCCATTTGAAATGAGAATAAACCACCTGGCTTTAGAGTACGAAGTAAATCGGTAATTAATGATTTTCTAATATCATAAACTGGGATATGTTGAAGTGCAATTGTTGACATAATAAAATCATATTCATTATTACTCAACTCAGCTACATCAGTTCCATTATTACAATACCAATTACTATTTTCAGATGAGTATTGTGATTTATTAAATTCAATATTCCCAATTGAAATATCTACACCATCAACTCTACTCCAATCACATAAAGATAGCATATTAGTTACATTTCTACCTTTACCACAAGCAAAATCCAATGCAGTTCCACCATCCCACTTTTCTTTATCTTTCAAATCTCCTAAAAGAATATCCCAATAGTGTGGATTATTATTATGTTCCAAATGATTAGAAGTTCCATAGTGATATTGTCCCTTCTGCATTGAGGTATATTTGTTATCGTTACTTACCATAATTTTCTAAATAATATTTCAAATCTTCTGGAGTCCCCAATCCCCACATTTTAGGAGTATCAAATGTTCTGATTTTTAATCCGGCTTTGATTGCGTTGTTATAAACAGGACAAACATAGAATTCGTTGTTTACTCTGATATCTTGCTCAATCATCTCTTCAGCGTATTTCACAAAATCAGAACCATGTTTCCAATAGTAAAAACCAATAGTTGCCAAGTCTGAAATTGGATTCTTTTCTTGAACTTCGGTTACAAATCCATCTTCATCCAATTTAGCGAAACTCCACTTAGGGTGAGTTGAATGGAATACTGGAATACCACCATCTGCATCGTTCTCATTCATTTTGTAGAAGAACTCATTTGAATCCCACTCTACAAATTGGTCTGAATTAGCGAAGAAAAGAGGGTTACCATTATCAATAAACTCTTTAGCCAACAATGCGGTACAAGCAGCACCTTCTGTTAATCTATCCACTTCTACAATCTTACAATTCGGTGTGATAAGATTGAGTAGAGTATCTAAGTTAAATTTTTCTCTATGAGATTTCTGAACTACATAGATGTAGTTTGCTTCAATGTTTAGGTTTTCTACTACCACTTGAATCATTGGCTGTCCTTTTACATCAATCAATGGTTTAGGGAAGGAGTATCCTGCTTGTGCAAATCTACTCCCAGCCCCTGCCATAGGAATGAGGACATTCAATTTATTATCTACCCATTTTGGTTTATCATTTGTTTTACCCATTTCAATTTCAATTAATTTTTTGTATATGTTTGTATAGGTTACTTCATGTGGATTTTTTACTCTCAACACATGAGATTTAGAACGAGATGCGGCAAGTAACCCATAAGGTGAATCTTCTACAATTAAAGTTTCTTCAGGTAGTACACTCATCATTGAGATTGCTTTCCAATACATCTCTGGGTGTGGTTTGGAGTTCTTTACATCCTCATTAGAGATAATTAAATCCATAAACTCCATAATCCCCAACTTCGAAAGAACTGTCAGTACAGTCTTTCTAATTGAGTTAGAACACACTGCTACTTTGTAACCATCCTCAACCAATGCGTTCATTACTGATTGTAAGGTTTGATTTGGTTTCAACTCCTTCAACATTTGAAGAGTTATCTTTTGTTTCTTCTCCCAAACCTCTTTATGCAATTCGGTTGGTAATCCCCTTCGCTCTGTCAACATATCCAACTTTTGATTGGTTTTCAATCCATCGTAAGTTGATAAGTGTTCTGCCCAACTGATTTCATATTCGGGTCCTAATGCTTCGTTAAGTGCATCAAAGTGGATGTTCTTAGCTTCAACCAAGACACCATCCAAATCGTAGATTATTAATTTTGTTTTCATACTATTCCTCTTTCAAATGGTACAATACCATATTCCATAAACAATACATCCAATTCACTTTGATATTCACTCATATTCCATCTACCTTTATTAATAGCGGTTGCAATATAAGGAAATACCAAACTATCATAGTGATATATACCTCTCTTTTTTTCAATACCCAATCGAACCATAAAATCATCACCATGCGTAGCTACTGATTGTTCAAAATCCCAAATATTATAGGATGGTAATGAATCTAATATGTTTTTGAAGGTTTCAACTTTTACAATTGTAGGTTGTACTGAAAATTTAGCAAATTCATTCCTAACCAAAGTATTATCGAATGGTGATACAATCGCCGCATCTCCAGCAAATATCATTTTAATACTATTAACTAAACCATCATTTACATACCCAATGTATTTATCAATTGATTCAAAGTTAGGAGAATCAAATAAAATCATATCCTCATGCATAAACATAATAGTTTCTTCTTTAATCTGAGGTAAGATTTCTTTCCATCTATCCGTATATAGTTTTGAATCATCGTATATGATTCGTATATAATCGGATAAATGCGTATCATCTTCGTTAACCGCAACATAAATTTTAGTATCACTAAAATATTTGTTTAGTTGTCCAAAGAACATAGGCCACACATCTTTCATATCTGTGTGAGTGTAAACCACTATCGGTGCTTTTATTCCCATTTTGTTTCTAAATTTATTCTATTATCCCAAAGTCCGTTTTGAATCATCCACCATTTGTAAAATGCAATTGAGTTGGATAAATCACCACCATTACCTTCTATTTGTGTTGCAAATTGATGAAACTCACTACCCATATCCATTTGTTCCTCCAAAGAATCAAATAATGTTGTGAATGGTTTCATTGTATCCATTGAACCATAAAACCACATATCAGCAGGTCCCATATGAAAATGGTTCCAATCTGCCATATAGATTTTATCAGCTTCTATATTTGGATTAAAATTGATACATTGAACTGGGAATGGATTGCCTTTACCCGGACCAGATGTATTTCTATTGATTCTACCCAAATCAAATCTGGCTTTTATTACCACATCGTATGTAGTATTTGAGTTATAAACTAATTTCATAACTTCAGTTACACTATAAAGATGTGATAAAACTGATTGAGGTGAACGTGGTACACCCTGCAATTTATCCAACTTTTTTTCTTTTATAAAATCAGTAAAATCAAGTTGATGTTGGTAACTTGCTGATGTTGGTTTGTATAATTCGTTAATCCTACCAATCTTATCCACCTCCCAACTATGGATAAACACATCAGTATCTACCACATCTAAAATGTGTTTTTTAATGTGTTCATATCCATCGGAACCCAATGAACTCCGGTCCGTTGTTGAATTAAACAAACCATGCAAGCAAAGTGCAACCTTCATTAATCAATAACTTTATTATTCTTAAATACAGTGAATTCAGTTAAATCTCTATAACCATTATCTTCACCCAAATCACCACCTTCAGCAGAGTAGTTTTGGAACATTGCCAAACCTTGAGCTGCTTGCTGAGGAGTCATATACATATTCCAACCATGGAATGTAATATCATCCTCTTTGTAGAATTTCTCACTTCTACCTTCATAACGAGCTTTCTTAAACCAATCAGCTGCTTCAGCGTTATCAGTTAGAATCATACCACCCTTCCAAATTGGAAGTAGTTTTTTGATGTGGAATGATAATCCCATATAAGTGTTAGGGATATACATATCTTTTTTCAATCTCTTTGCGGCATCATAGATTGGATATGGTTTCAATTGGTAGATACCTTTCCAATGATTAGTTTCTTCTCTCCTGTCAAACACAACCTCACCACCAGCGTGAATGATTGATTGTGGAACTGATAAGTAAGTTTTAGATGGGATAGTAACTTCACCAACTTCCAAATACTTACAAATTAGGAATAATGCGTTTGTGCAACTATCAATTGAAACAGCGTAAGGAGCGCCAGTGTAATTAGCAATCTCCTCTTCAAACATTCTTACAATTTTATATGGGTTGTGTAACATAATTTAATCTTTTGTTAATATATAAAACTTTTTGGTAAATCCACAAGCTTCAAACATTTTGATACTTGCCTCATTATCCATTTTTACTTTTGCAAATGCGGATGGCCATATTTCCATACATTTGTTAATCATAAACTTACCCACTCCCTTACCTTGAAAATCAGGGTGGGTACATACTCTAATATCATCTTCAATCACTCCAACATATCCAGCGGGCTGTCCATCTACCAAAGCGATTCGGTAAAACTGAGAGTGATTACTCATATAAGATTGTTGCATCTCTTCAGTAATATGAACTGATTTGATGAATCCATCTAATACTCTTTCATCGTTTCTGAGAATTCTTACGAATTCCCAATATTGTGGTGAACATTCTACTAATTCCATACGCATATTTTTTGTATATCAGGTCCGCCTCTATAACTCCAAAACGCTTGGAGATATCCTCTATGGGTTGGCATATCCATCATTGGAGTTAAACAAGTTCCAATATCAATATAGGTATTATTGGGAAAATCTCTGAATAATTCAAAGATTGCCAAATTGGTAAATGTGGATGCTGAGAAAAGGAATACGTGGTTTTCAATATTATTTTCTTTAATCCAATCAGCGATTTTATCAATTTTGTCATAATCATTAATCATTGCATTATAACCTACTCTGAAATCTTTTACAAAGAAAGGTAATCTATCTAAGTTTGCATCCTCATGTCCAATGAATACACAATCTCTACTATAAAAGATTGGTAAAATATGTGTAATGAATAAAGGATAATTTCCATTTACCCAAAGGTTTGCCCAAGTTAGTGATTCATCATCACCACCAGCTAAATCAACTTGCCAATCAAAGTTTTCCTTTCCTACACAACAACTACAACTAATTCCTTTGTAATAGTTGGGTTGTTTGTATTGAAGTGATTCAACTAACTTTTGCTGATAGAATCCATGCTCTTTTGGGTCATAATGTTTGAAATCAGCAGGTTGATATGGTCCACTTTGTTTCTTATCACCAATTTGAATCGTATTATCCCCCAAAACCAATTCTTTGTTCTGAAGAATATACATTTCACCATCAGAAAATCGAGAGAATGCAAAATGCTCTTTGTTTTCCAACTTTGTTTTTAACTTTACAAAATCTCCTCTAAAGTTTTTCATTTCTTAATATTTCTAATACCTTTTCTGATGTGTTCCCTTCTCCATATGGACAGGGTTCACAAATATACGGATTTTCTTTTACTTTTCCAAACAATTTTCTTAAATCAGATGGTTTTTTACACAAATGTAAATGACCTGTATGTAATCCCTCAGGTCTTTCGGTTGTTTCTCTACATACAATTACTTGCTTATTAAAGAAAGAACCCTCTTCCTGCAATCCACCACTATCTGAAATGATGAACTTACATTTCTTAATATGATAAATCATATTTGTGTGGTCCATTGGTTCAACTACACTAACATTTGTTAGTAGATGTTTCCACATCTGAACATTTGGATTCGGATGGATTGGTAAGATGAATTCTAAATTAGGATTCTCTTTTGCCAAATCATTTAATTCAGTAAACCAATCTTCCATTATGTAGTGGTTTTCTCTACGATGTAAAGTAATCAATACAAAATTCTCATAAGTTGGGTCACCAAACTCTACTAAGTTATCCAATACCGAATTTCCAACTACATGAATTTTACCATGAACCTTTTCTTTGATTAAGTTGTTAGCTGATAATTGAGTTGGTGAAAAATTTACATCTGCAATTCTTGCAATCATTTGACGATATCCTTCCTCTGGATATGGGTGTTGTAAGTTTCCACTTCTCAATCCCGCTTCCAAATAATAGATTTTAAGTTGGCGATTGAATGCTGCTAAAGCACATCCAAATGCTGAACCAGTATCACCTTGAACCAATACTCTTCTAAAATCTCCTTGCGGAAATTGTAACATACAATCTGATATGATTGAATCTAATCGGTTATCCGATGTGTTTATATTGATTTTGTAATCAACTTCTACATCTTTCAACAAATCAGGGTGTTGGCCTGTGAATAAGAGTTTATACTCACTCCTATCCATAAGTTTAATCAATGGTTTAATTTTTAACCATTCGGGTCTTGTCCCAAAGCAGAGTAATATCGGATTATTTTTCATTTACTAATTTCCAGCCTTTATTTCGTTGTTCGTGAAAATATTGATTCATCAATTGTTTGAATGGAGTTCCATCTACTGATGTTTGATTTGATTCCCATAGTGAATTAGCATCTCCACCATACTCACCTTTAATACTACCCCATAGTTCTTTATCTGAACGAGGATGTGGTGGAACGAATGTTGGGATTCCAGCATACTTTTGTAACATATATGAAAAGTGCATATCCTCACCACAAGTATTATACTTTGGGTCTGGTAGTTCTCTTACCATATGAGATAACCATTCTCTTTTGAAGAACCAACTATGTCCAACTAAATCAACTTTAACCGCCTTTTCATTGTTACCCATATCAGGCCAACCGAAACGAATGTAGTGTTCATAATAAGATGAGTGTTGTGGTGGAAGTGGATTTGGATAAAGTAATCCAACAGTTCCCAATAATCCTTCATTAGTTTTCATTGTTTCCATACAATTCTCCAACCATCTACGACCAGGAATCGTATCATCATCAAATACCACAACATATGGATTTCTAGCATTCATAGCGAAGTAGAATCTTGCCCAAACTCCAAAGTTGTAATTACAATATGCAACCGGAATTTGTGTTCCAATATCATAATTTAGTAAATCGTTATCACCTGGATTGTTATACCATAAAAGTATTTCATCAGGCGGTATAGTTTGATTCTTTAATGCCTCTAATTGTTCGTTGAGGTTATCACCTCTTTTGTAACCATTTAATACTGCGGTAATCATAACTTATTCATCATATCATTTAACCAAACTTCTTTTGTGTAGTAAGTATGGTAATTATCTTTTGATTCTTCACTTTTCTTTTTGTAGAATGTTTCATCTTTCAACATCTCTACCATTAACATAGCTGATTCAACATCGGATACATCAACTGATAAATTTGGGTGAAGTAATCTTTGAGTATCTACTTTTTCATTTCCAATTACGGGTATTCCAAAATATGCACAATTAAGAGCGAATGTCCCAGCGGCTACTGTTGGCATTAGGTGAACTGCGTATTTGAATTTGGATACTTCTCTCATCCAATCAATCCAACTCATTCGTGGGAAGTGGTTTAGATTATCCATTGCTCCTTCGTTAACTCTCTTAGCGTGAGATTCTTGTCCCCAAATCGGTAGTCCAAATTCGGATGCTACCATATAGGATTCAAACCCACCATACCATCTACAAAAGTTTCCACCAATTAGAACTTTATCTTCGGTTTGTGGTTTGATATCTTTAATCAAATCTTCAATCATAAGTGAGTGAATAATTTCCACTTTCTTATTTTTGAACATACCTCTATAATATGCAACATCAGAAAGATTATGTGCAAAGATACCATCGGTTTGTGCTAAGAAATTATAGAATTGAATTTGTTCTACAATCTCATAATCATTCCATAACCAATGCGGTCCTTCTTGAATGTAATAAACTTTGGTATTTGATTCCTTTAATGTAGGAACGATAGGTTGTTCCAATAGTGGAGTTGCTGGATTGAATCCATCCATTATTTTCATTCCTTCAGCTGATATGAAAAACTTACCTTTTGGAAAAATAATAAACACAACATCAAACCCACTAACTTCATTAAATTTCTGAATTGGGAAGTGAACTGCATCTAATGCATGAATCCATGCAAATTCAGTTCTCATATTTTGATGGTTGGATGGAATCTTACCAACAAATCCCATTTCCGAAAGGAATGCTATTCTCATATCGTTTCGTATAATGCGTTTTGTTTTTCTTGTCTTTCAATTCCTTTGGGATGATATAATGCAAACTCCTCTTCAAAGGGTAAGTAAGTCATTGTATTATAACCTTTGATTCTTTCATGTACTTTACCTTCCCACTCAATCTCCGAAGTTCTACGATAGATTCTAGTCTGAACATCGGGCCAATTTACCCATCCTTTTTCGTTTACATTCCATCTCCACTTTTGAATGTGTTCGTTTGTCAAACCTTCAACAGTGTTTACTCTTGGAACAAAGAATAAATCGATATCTAAATTTGCTTCTAACAAATCATGCATATTTGTAATCAAATATTCCGATGGAATTTCATCTGCATCAATTTGGAAAATGAAGATACCCTTTGCGTGATTTTTAAGATTGTTTTTGTAAGATGCAAAATCTTTGCTAAGTGGGAATCCAATTACATTTACATTATCATGTAACTGATTAATAATTCGTAAGTATCCCATTACATCATCGGTAACTCCACCCTCATCATATTGAATTAGAATTTCATCATCTGATTGGATTCTGGGATGTAGGAAGTTTACCAATCGAGTGATTTCTTCCAACTCATTACAAACAGTAATAGCGTATGTAATATTAACCATAATATTGTTCTAATATGTTTTTCTTCAAAAATACTTCAGTAGCGTATTGAATACCATCTAAGTTATAAGTTCTATAAGCCGCTCCTTTTGCTACAAAATCAACATTGGTTTTTATGAATGAATCATAGATTCGGTTACCACCCATATCAAATGGAGTTTTTAATTCATCCAATCTAACATTCTCTTCACTAGAACCTCTGTAACTATTTGTTCCTGCTATTTTCTTAAACCATTGAATAAACTTCAAAGGTTGGATATTTGAAAGTTTAAGTGCTGATACTTTTCGTTGGTAAATTCCCGTAACAAAGATTAGAGTTTCTTCCGTTCCTCTTAGAGTAGTTCTATCACCATCCGCATACTTGTAGGTGGAGATTTTGTAAATACCATAAGGTTTAATATTAGTTTTTGAAACCCTTTCACCAACATTAATATAACCTCTATATTGTGGTGCGTAATTCATTATACTTTATTTAGTTTTGGTAACTGCATTTTTTGTTTATTCAAATCTGGCATCTTAAATGGAACCGTCTGAGGAACTCCCTTTGAATACTTGTCCATCATTTTTACAAATTCCTCATCCATTTTTTCCAAAGAGAAATTGGTAAGAGTATTTGTTCTTAATCCAGCCGATTGTTTCAAATGATTTTGGTAATCATTATACACCTTATACATTTTGTTTGCTGCATCTGAGTAATTTACCGTAAACCACTTAGATTCCTTTAAGATAAACTTATCAGCTGCGGAATCATGTACATCCGTTACTTGTCCATCCAATAACACAGTATGTTCTGCTGGTAAGAAATCAATTTGTCCACTCCAATTAGATGCTAAGATTGGTTTACCCGTCAATGTGAATTCAGCCAAAGGTCTGCCATATCCTTCACCTTTAGTGAATGAAACCATTGCACTTACTTTTGGATGATGGTATAGTGATGCCATTTCGTTATCACTCAAATCACCATGCAATAAATAAACCGCTGGTGCATCATCTCCAAATGGTTGTAAAATACCATCAATCTTTTCTCTAATTGCTTCTCTATCCATTACTGAAAATCCCGCACTGGATGTTTTCATAATAAGCCCAGGTCTTTTATCTTTAGGAAGGTATTTGAATACCGTAGCGAATGTTCTAATTACCATACCTACATCCTTTCTATCCTGCCCAACATCACCTTTCAACCAATGTCCAACAAATAAGAAATTGAAATCCGTTTCTAACTTATCCAACTCAGATAGAGTTTCGGTTGGATTTGAATAAATTTCAGTATTAACTCCCTCAAATAAAACTTCAACAGGTTTAGTAATTTTGAATTCGTTTACAACTTGCCCAGTTTCTTTATTCTTCTCTTGATATGCGGTTCCAACCATAATAGATTTTGTGAACTGAGATGGAACGATAATCAAATCCATTTTATTTGAACCATCAATAAAGTCCTTTGGAATAATTGTAGTTTCAACACCAGCAGTAATACCAATATTGAAATTACCCTTTGCTTCAAACTCATTGGCCACAGACATCTGCATAAAGATATCTGGCTTTCTATCCAATTGGGTGATTACATTTGCGAATACTTTTTGTCCAAATTCACTATGTGGTTCAATTTGATTTTGAGGAGTGTTTCCCCATCGGGTTGGTACAACTTTTACATCGTACTTATCCATCTTAAACAAGCTTCGGAGAATATCTCTTGCGTGGTCACCATAACCACTTCGAGTGAAAACGGGAGCTTGATATACTAATAGAGGTTTATTCATAACTTTTTATCCTTTGAATGCTTCAATTTTTGTAATCTTAAAATCTTCGTTCCAATAGATTACATCTAATACTTTTATAGTTTCTTTATTTGTGTGAATTACAATATGATTGTAAGTACGATTTCCAATTTGCTTAGATTCGTTTAATACAAACTCTAAACCAGAATCAAATAGACCTTCGTTCATATCCAATACATTTTGTCTACCATGCCACATATCGTTCCAATCGTATAGTTCTATATCTTTTGAATAAAGTTCTTCCAATTTCATTAGATTCTTTTCATTCAAATACTCAAAATACATTTCGGATATTTCCAAAAAGTTTTTTGGAGATGGATTACCATATTGCTCTCTGATTATTTTAGTTCCCATAATTAATTTATCTTAAATAATTCGTATGATTTTCTTGGTTTCCAATTTTCAAAGGTAGTTTCAATTCCATCGATAAGAGTTTGGCACATATTTGTGTTTACCAATCCCATCTCACCCATAAACATTTCTCTACCAACTAAACCAGCTTTTGTTCTATCTTCTTTTGGAGTGTTGTACATCTCTTCCATAGCGGTTGCTAAATCATAGATATCTACTTTATCATCCCAAATATAAGGAGTTGGAACTGAACCAGCCATAGTTTGTGCTCTACTCCATACAGGCCTAACCCACTCACCATGTGTTACTTTACCTTCCCAGTCTCTCCAATTGTGAAGTGAACCAATCTCAATGTAATCTTCAGCGGTTAGCAATTTACCATCTTTACGGAAACCGCATTGGTCTTGTAATCCACCAGTTACATTTACGATGATTGGAGTTCCAGCCATTACTGATTCTGCAGTAGTTAAACCAAATCCTTCGTTACCAGCAATGTTGATTGTTGTATCAGCCATATTGTAAAGGTAATTCAACTCAGCTGTACTTCTTCGTTTATCTGAGAAAATTACATTTGTATTGGGTGCTAATGTTTTGTGTACTTCTAATAGGTTTGTACCATTATCATCGATTGGTTGAGTGTGCATCAATAAACAAACTTTAGATGCTTTCTCTTCACCAATTCTATCACAAAATTGATTAAATGCCATAATCACATCCGCTGGTTGTTTTCTACGAATGTTACGATTTGACCAATAGAAAATAAAATCGAATTCTTTACCACCTAAAACTTCAGAACGGAATTCCATAGGTACATCGGTTGGCTGATATTCGTTTGGATTGATACCATGTGGTACATAGGATACCTGCCAATCTGAATGAGGTTTCCAAGTTGGTTTGTCCGTCAATGAGGTTAAACGGGAAACAATACCATAAGTTTGACGAGAAATACATCCAATCCAATCACAACTCTCATAATAGTTTCGGTTGTAAAGTGGGTCTGGCAAATCATCCCAAATTGCGTAAAAAAGGATTGGAATGTTTTGTCTGATTTCATGCTCCATCTCATATAACCAAATCCAATAACGTGGGTCAGTAAAGTGAAGGATAGCATCAGGTTGTTCTGAATTTATCAATTGACGAATCAAACCTTGGTCACCATAACCAGTCCAAGGTAGAATCTTTACACTAGCATCTTCTACACCAGTTTGGCGTCCTACATCAGCGGATACATCTAAGATTTTTCCCTTTTCAGGGTGATTGATAGCTGCTCCAACTTGGAACCAGTCGTATTTATGAACAGTACCCATAACCAATGCTTTACTCATAGTAGCGATACCACTCGCCATTCGTAAATCATCAGAAAGTAATAGGATTTTTTTCTTTTTACTCATAACTTATTGAAATAACTTTT
>Ga0209137_1000361_pt1 | contig 50110 bp, 50 predicted proteins | sample SaaInl5LU_22_DNA_FD_184642 | JGI IMG/M metagenome (GOLD analysis project Ga0209137, IMG submission 184642) | Marine microbial communities from expanding oxygen minimum zones in the Saanich Inlet - ESP_105LU_22_DNA (SPAdes) (version 2) | ecosystem: Environmental > Aquatic > Marine > Intertidal... | reverse complement strand
AGTACGGGATTCGGTCCGGCGAATGCGCTAGGGGAGCCCTTATCAGGCCGATATGCGGACGTCGAAGCCGAAGCGCTGCCCTATTATGAAACTTTATACCAACACCGTTTAGCTCTTTGATATGCTACAATCCTACGACCCCCGAAATGCAGAAATCCTCGTTTGGGTAGGCGATGGCCTGGTGCCGCGCGACCAAGCAAAAGTGTCCGTGTTTGACAGCGCCGTTCAGGGCGGCGATGCCGTTTGGGAAGGGATGCGCGTCTACCAGGAGGGCGTCTTCTGCTTGGATCGCCATTTGGATAGATTGATGGATTCGGCCCAAGCGATGGCCTTTGCCAACATTCCCAGTCGCGAATTCATCACGGATGCGATTAAGGCGACCTTGAAAGCGAATGGGATGACACACGATACGCACATTCGGCTCACGCTGACGCGCGGCGAAAAAATTACTTCGGGCATGGATCCACGCCTGAACCAGAAAGGCTGCACCTTGATTGTGCTGGCCGAATGGAAGCCGCCGGTTTACGACAACGCCAAAGGGGTGCGCATCGTGACCTCGGCCATCCGTCGAAACAGCCCGATGCATGTGGATTCAAAAATCCACCACAACAATTTGATCAATAACATTTTGGCCAAGATTCAGGCCAACCATGCCGGCGTGGACGATGCCTTGATGCTCGATAATCTGGGCTTTATCGCCGAGATGAACGGCACCAATATTTTCATGGTGAAGGACGGGGTGCTGCTCACACCGCATGCCGATGCCTGCCTGCATGGAATTACCCGAGCGCTCGTGATAGAGCTCGCCGCAGAGCTGGGCATTCGCTGTGTGGAACGCAACTTGAGCTTGACCGAACTCTATGCCGCCGACGAGGCCTTTGGAACCGGCTCCATGGGCGAATTGACCCCTGTCGTAGAAGTGGATGGCCGCGTGATCCACAACCGCCGCGGCTCAACGATTACACAGCAGCTGACGGAGGCTTTTCACCACTTGGCGGGCCGATACAGTAGCCCCTTGTAGCGTTACAATAGGGTATCTTCTTGACGAAGGATTACTTGACGGATAGAGTCCACTTGTTTTTTGAGTTTGTTGACATAGGCATCTCGCACCCCTATCGCTGTTGGACTCACCAGCGTTGATTTCCGCAGTAGTTGACGCAGCCAACGGTCGGTTTGTCGATTGAAAGCGGCATTTGTAGTTTCAATAAAATTGAAGGTATTAAAGCTCAAAAAGGTGTGACTTATGCTACTTTTTTCCATGTAGACGGCATTATTGCCCACGGAAAGATCTGTTATGTACCATTTGAATTCAGCGCCCGTGGGTTTGCCCGTCAAGGGATTTAGTTTTTTTCCTGCGTCTGATTGCACAATCATAACCTCAAGGAGTTGTTCCATTTCATCGAGAATGGCCAAAGCATCTTCGATTTCATGGATCATCCCAGTATCCCAACAATACTGTAATTGCTTTAGCGTGCCCAGAAAGCAAGAGTTGGTCCAAACCTCACTGGTAGCTATGTGGGAATAACTTCGGACAACCTCTAGGCCAATCTTCTGACGATGCTCGGGAATGACAAATTGTGCGTAGGGTAGTTCTCGAAATTCAGGGAGGGCCAAAATGCTACGACCCCAGTAATAACTCTTCATCCGGGTGAGATTCGGAAAGAGATAGATGTAAAAAAGCGGAAAGTCCTGAGATAAATAAAACATGTGTAGGTCGCCGCTTGAATTTTCAATGCGAAGCATCCGCTCTACCACGCGCTGTGAATACTGCGCATAATCTTCTGCCGTTTCGATTGGGGACCCGGCATCAAAATCAACCCTGTGAAGGGAGTCCATTCCGGCGACATCCAATGAGATGCCAAATGTTTGGGAAATTTTCAGCGCTTCTTCAAAGCTTAAGGCAGTTTCTCCGCGAACTCGGCGATACACGGAGTCAGATCCTACATCTAAAAGTTCACCCAGCCTATCCACTGCATTCAAATGCGTTGGAATAGCCTCTAAGGCGAGTTTTAGGAAGGCGACTTGATGAGGGAAGTGTGAGATGCTCATACCAAGAAAGGTAGGATATTTCTACGTTCTCTCCTGCAAAAAGGCTTTATCGTCCGTCGCCCTTCACACCCAATATGTCCATGCTTTGAACTTGGTTTTTGGTTGCCACCATCAGCTCTTCCAACACAGCCAAATCCACATCGGCAAGTTTGTTGATGTACAGGCAGCCCGCTCCAGTTTTGTGCTTGCCCAATCGGTTCAAATACGAAGCAAACTGCTCCAAGCCACCCAAACAGAGGTAGAGGGACAGAGAGGTTTTTCGAGGCGAAAATCCCACTAAGAACCAATCCCCTTCGCGGCCAGTAGCATAGCGGTAGCGCATATCGCCGTAGCCGACAATGCTGGCACCCCACATTCGGCCGGGATGGCCGGAAATGCGCTGCATCATGGCATGCACCTGGAGGGCATCTTCGCGACGCCCCGCATGTTCAATCGCCTGCAAAAACTCCGTGACGGGCACGGCCGTCGGTTGCGTTTTATTCTCCTGGGCCATACCTCAAGATAGCATGCCTGCAGCAACGGTGGCTCCGGTTCCCTCATCCACCAGAATGAAAGAACCCGTCACACGGTTTTGCGTGTAAGGGTCCATGACCAGGGCCTTGGTGGTCTTTAACTGAATTTTGGAAATGCTATTGGCCGTGAGGGGCGATGCCTGCCCTTGAAACTCCAGCGAACTAATGTCTAATACCCCATGGACATGGCTGATCATAGCACGCGCTTCCGCACTGCCATGACGAATCACAAACTTGGCCCCTGGACGCTGAGGACTATTGTCTAACCAGCATAAGGTGGCCTCAGGTGCTTGCTCCAATTGAGGACTTGTTCCGGCAGATAAGGTATCCCCGCGGGAAATATCGACATCATCTACTAAGGTGAGTACGACGGATTGCCCGGTGTGCGCCGTTTCAAGCGTTTGAGAGCCCAGGTGGATTTGGGCAATATCACTTTCTAAGCCTGAAGGCTGCACCACAATGCGGTCCCCCACAGAGATCTTACCGGAAGCCACTCGCCCTGCGTAGCCCCGAAAATCATGATGCATATCCGAGTGGGGACGTATGACGGTCTGAACAGGAAAGCGAAAATCACTTTGGGACTCTGGGCGATCCACTTCAACCGTTTCCAGATGATGGAGCAAGGTGGGCCCCTGATACCATGGCATATTTGGACTTGGATCTACTACATTATCCCCGAGAAGCGCCGAAATAGGAATGAAGGCCACATGCTTCAGCCCAGCAGCAGTTTGCACGGATGCGTAATCAGCAACGATAGCATCATAAGCAGATTCGTTAAAATCAACCAAGTCCATTTTATTGATGCAGACCATAATATTTGGAATGCCCAATAAGCCCGCAATAAAGCTGTGACGACGGGTCTGTTCTACGACCCCATGGCGGGCATCGACCAAAATCAAAGCAGCATCGGCAGTGGACGCCCCAGTGACCATATTTCTGGTGTACTGAATGTGTCCAGGGGTATCAGCAATAATGAACTTGCGCGCGGGGGTGGCGAAGTAACGGTAGGCCACGTCAATGGTGATCCCTTGCTCGCGTTCGTCTTTCAGGCCGTCGGTAAGCAGGCTAAAATCAATGCGCTCCAAGCCTTTCCGTTGAGAGCTCTTCTCGACCGCTTCCATCTGGTCGATGTACACGCTTTTCGAGTCAAATAAGAGGCGGCCAATCAAAGTGGATTTTCCGTCGTCAACGGATCCAGCGGTAGTAAATCTTAGTAGGTTCATAGTCAAGTTTAGCCTTAGAAATAGCCTTCTTTTTTGCGGTCTTCCATCGCGTTTTCACTGCGCTTATCGTCCTCTCGGTTGCCCCGTTCAGTCTGGCGGGAGGTTTCGATTTCGCGAATCACATCGTCCAATTCGATCGCTTCAGATTCTAATCCACCAGTAATCGTGATATCGCCCAGCGTGCGGAAGCGTACCATTTTTTCTTGGGGGATTTCGCTGGGGCGCAGGGTGATAAAGTCACTCACCGGAATCCATGAATTGCTACGCCAAATAACTTGACGGGGACGGGCAAAGTAGAGTTCGGGAAGTTCAATTCCTTCGCGGCGGATATAGTGCCAGACATCCATTTCTGTCCAGTTCGAAATCGGAAACACACGGAAGTGCTCTCCTGGGCGTTTTTTGCCATTAAAGAGGTTCCAGAGTTCAGGGCGCTGGTTCTTAGGATCCCATTGGCCAAAATCATCGCGGTGGCTAAAGAAGCGCTCCTTGGCACGTGCCTTTTCCTCGTCGCGGCGGGCGCCCCCCATGAGGCAGTCAAATTGATTTGCTTCAATTGTCTCTAGGAGGGTCGTGGTTTGTAGACGGTTGCGATTTGCGGCCATTCCCGTCTCCTCTTGGACTGTGCCGCGGTCAATAGAATCCTGCACCAAGCCCACAATCAAGCGGGTTTTCATTTTTTCCACAAAGGCATCCCTAAAGGCAATCGCCTCAGGGAAGTTGTGTCCCGTGTCTACATGCACCAGAGGGAAAGGAAGATTAGCAGGGGCAAAGGCCTTGTGCGCGAGGTGACTCACGACAATGGAGTCCTTGCCCCCCGAAAAAAGGATGCCGGGGTTTTCAAATTGAGCGTACACTTCGCGGATGATGAACATCGCTTCCGCTTCGAGCTCATCGAGGTGGTCGTAGATCATGATGGTATAAAATCAACAATAGTTTGACGGCATTGGGCCAAATCAGAGCGGTCTGTGTGAATATGGATTTCCGGTGATTCTGGGGCTTCGAAAGGCGATGATATCCCTGTAAAGTCGGGGATAAGTCCCTGGCGTGCTTTGGCATATAAACCTTTGACATCCCGTGACTCGCAAACCTCCAAAGGGCAGTCCACAAAAATTTCGATGAAGCGTTGTGAACCGACAATTTCGCGAGCCTTCGCTCGATCGGCCGCAAAAGGACTCACAAAGGCCGTCAACACGAGTAGTCCAGCATCGGCCATGAGTTTAGCCACTTCGGCTACGCGACGAATATTCTCCGTTCGATCCGCCTCACTGAAGCCGAGGTCCCCGTTGAGGCCATGTCGTAGATTATCCCCATCCAACAAAAACGTATGGCGGCCCTGGCTATGAAGCAGGGTCTCCACCTCATTGGCCAAGGTGCTTTTCCCACTTCCACTTAGGCCCGTAAACCATAACACCTGCCCTTTCTGCCCCATAGACTTTTCTCGATCTGAGGCTTGAATCTGATAGGCTTGGTGCACAATATGTTCCGAAGATTTCATGCGCTTAGAAAATATAAATAGGCGAGGACCAGGACAGAATAGACCGCCGTCATCCATGCGCCAAAAGTGAGATAGTCCCGACTATGGTAGCCCCCAGGCCCCATGACCATAAGGTTGGTTTGATAGCCAAAAGGGGTTAAAAAGGCATTGGAAGCACCAAATGCTAACGCCAAAAAGCCTTGGATAGCCGAAATTTCGGTCTGTTCGCTCAAACAGATAGCGACCAAGGGAAACATGAGTGCAACTGCCGCCACATTAGTCATCAAATTGGTCAGAAGTGTGGTCAATCCGAAAATGAGCATGAGCCATAACCAAGGGGATTGAATCGCCCCTTTCGGAATCTGCTCAAAGGCCATTTGAATCAACCCGGAACCCATCAAGGCTTTCGAGAACCCCAAGGCGCACATGAGGACGACCATGAGCTCCCAATCCAAGGATTTCTTCACGTCGTTCCAACCGAGCCATCCCACTCGAGCGAGTACTGCGGCTAAGCCGATTAAGGTGGCCAAAAAGTCTAACCAATCTAGCGCATAAGCGATGGTCAAGAACGCCGTAGCTAGGTAAAGAACCATCTTATTCCATGAGCTCAATGGGGCCAATGGGGCTTGACTGCTGAGACTGTAGAGATGCGAGGATTCGCCCATGAGTTCAGCATGCCGTGAACCGGCAATGACCAAAAGCAAATCACCGGCCTCGAGGCGCATATTCCCAATCCGTCCCTGCATTCGCTCTCCGCGTCGATGGACGGCCACAATAGCCGCATCAAAGCGCTGCCTGAATTGTGACGCTCGAACTTGAGCTCCGACCAAATCACTTCCTGGGGGGATCATTACTTCCACTAGAGCGCTAGAAGCAGCGCCCTGAGTCAGTTCCTCTTGTGGAAGTGCTAGGCCCGAATTTGATTGCGTTAGTTCCCGGACCGCATCCAAGGCGCCGGCAAAAAACAAACGATCGCCTGCTTCCAGCATTTCCGATGGTGAAACAGGGGCAATTAGCCGGTCTTCCCGGGCGATTTCAACCAAATACAGGCCATGGACTTGCCGTAATCCCGCTTCTTGAACCGTTCGCCCCGCGTAAAGGCTACCCGGAATCACTCGGGTTTCAACCGTGTATTCACGAGATTTCTCATGACTGTCTACCCGTCGCTTAGGCAGAACTTTATCCGCCAAGATCACCATCGCGAAGACCCCACCGACCACCACGAGCATTCCTGGAATCAGATAATCGCTACTATGCAATATCCGTAGGCCATTCTCCTCGAGCAAGCCATTGAGTACTAGGTTGGTCGAAGTGCCAATTACCGTGAGCATGCCGCCAAGCGTCGCGGCAAAAGCCAAGGGCATTAAAAATGTAGAAGGAGCCAGGCGTTGACGAATTGCCCATTGTCGAACCGGGCCCATAAACAAGGCGACAACGGCCGTATTATTCAAGACGGAAGAAAGCAGTGCTGTAATCGGAAGCACACGCAAGAAAAAGCTTTGAGGACGGGCGTCTTGGGTCCAGCGATCCAAGCGCTGAGCGAGTCCTAGTCTAGCTTGCAGGGCTCCGGCCAAAATCATCAAGACAAAGAGGATCAACAATGAAGGAGTCGTCAGGGTAGATAACAGCTCTGCCGCGGAAAGCTGACCGGAAAACACCAAGAGCAAGCCCCCAATACCAAAGGCATGGACCGGCTTAACCCGCTTAAAAAAGAGAGCCAGAATAACCCCCGCATAGAGCAGGAGCAGAAGTAGCTGGGCAGAATCCATGGGCTGCAAAGATATTAATTCCTACTAAATTAGTAGGAGTTTATTTCTGCCGCTGGAAACCCCTGTGTGGGGCAGTTCAAGATTTTTACCTTCGTGAAGTTATGAATGACCTCTTACACCGCCTTTCTTTCAAAAAATCTGACCTGTGGATTGCGCTTGGATTTTTGGTTTGCTACCTCGCCATCTATGATGCCAAATTGGATCTCGGCGGCGACAATGCAGGCTATTACATTTTAGGGCAGTCGCTGCACAGCGGTCAAGGCTACACGGATATTCATCTTCCTGGGGCGCCTTCGGCCAAGCATTTCCCTCCAGGTTACCCGGCGGTTTTGGCCGTTTTCATGACAATTTCGGACAGTTTTGACTTCCTCAAATGGATGAATGGCCTGCTGTTTTTGGGCGCTTTGCTCATGCTGCAAAGGCTCTTTGTCCGAATGACCGAAAACGCTCTCCTCGCATGGACCGCATTGGGCCTCACCCTATTGAACGCCCACCTTCTGCGTTCATCGACCATTTTGATGTCCGAAATTCCCTTCCTCTTTTTCTCTGTCGCAACGCTGACCTGCCTGGTAAAATGGAAGGATTCCGAAACGGCCTTTTGGAAGTCCCCATGGTTCTGGGCCATGCTCGTGCTGAGTTCCGCCTCCTACCACATCCGAACCGCCGGCCTCGCTCTCATCGCCGGCATCGGCCTCTACCTCCTCTTTGAAAAGAAATGGACTGCCGCGGTGGGCTACGGGGTGGGCTTCATCGGCCTCGCGCTTCCCTGGTTTCTCCGCGGCAAAGCCCTAGGCGGAAACCCCTACCTCCAGCAACTCATCCAAGTCAATCCCTACCGCCCTGAAGAAGGCGTCCTTACTGCCAGCGGATGGGTGGACCGCATCCAAACGAACGGATGGCGCTACCTCACCCAAGAACTCCCCAACGGCCTCTTCCCCAAGTTGGACGTCGTTTATTCCCAGGACGAGCCCACCGGCTTCTTCCTCTACGGCAGTCTCTTATTGATCTTGGTAGTCTTTGGCACGTTCAAAATGCCCAAACTCCGAATGATGTGGGCCGGCTACCTGGCCGCTTCCGCCGCAATCTTCCTACTCTGGCCCGAAGTCTGGTTTGGTGTACGCTTCATGCAGCCACTCATTCCCTTCCTGCTTCTAGCCGCAACGGTGGGGGCGTGGGAAACCCTCCAATGGGCGCAAAATCGCTTTAAACTGCCTTCTTGGGTGTCCTCTCCCTACATGTTAATGGCGGCAGGACTGATTCAACTTTCGGCGGTCACGAAGCTTCGCACTGAAAGCGAAGCCCCGGTCGGGACCCAATACGCCAACTACTTCAATATTGGACGCTACGCGGGACAAAACTTACCCGCCGATGCGATCGTCGCTACGTACAAACCGGCCCTCTTTTACCTCTATGCGCAACGCCCTTGCGTTCGTTTCCCATCCATCGAGGACAACGACGCTTTCATCGCCAAACTTAAAGAGCAAGGCGTCACACATGTGGTGGTCGATCAATTGGGATATTCCGCCATTGGCCGATACGTGGTGCCGGCCATTCAGAAATACCCTGAACGCTTCCCACTGATTCTGCAATTGCCGAATCCCGATACGTATTTGCTTCAATTGAAGTAGTGGGGAGCTCGGGCTTCGCGCGCGCTCCGTTGGTTGGTTTGTTGGTTTGCTGGTTGGTTGGTTAGCTGGTTGGTTGGTTAGCTGGTTTGCTGGTTAGCTGGATTGTTGGTTTGCTGGTTTGTTGGTTTGCTGGTTTGCTGGTTTGCGGGTAATCTATGCGGGGGCCCACTTAAACGCTTAATGTCTTTTACCCTTAACCAGTGCTGTGGACCTTCGCCGCGCGCTGGGACTTTCAAAAGCCATAACCAACCAACCAGCGAACCAACAAACAGCTCAGGCGCACCCTAGCCCTTAACCACCCAGCGCAATGTCTGAACCTCACTGGGGCTAGCTACCCAGCGAACGAGGTATAGGCCAGCAGGTAGGGCAGGGAGTTGGAGTTGGCGTTCGGTAGCCGGCTGGGAAAGAACCGTTCGGCCCAATGCATCTAGGACGTGCACATGTCCATTCGCGGTGGGGAGACTGAGCGTACTGCCGCCGTGGCTAGGATTGGGCGCAAGAATGAGCTGCTCTGAGGAAATTTCTTCCTCCCCCACGGTACTGCTAAAGCGCACATCATCCAGATAGACGTTGTTGCCGCCGCCGCTGACAAATTCGAATTTGATCATCACAGACGTCGCATTGTTCATGCCGGTGAATGTCACGGTCGTTTCATTCCAATCTGCGGCGGTCGGGATGTAAAGCAGATTTGGCTGGTAGCCAGAAATACCGAGCTGGAAGGCAGGGACCAAACGTTGCAGAGCCCATGTCTGACCGCAGTCCGTGCTTGTATAGATTTTTAACTGGTCGTTGTCCGAAGAGTTCCTGCGCGCGAAGGCATGGCTGAACTTAAGCACCTTGGCGGTCGCATTGGTCAACGCGATTGGACCAGCAATAAGAGCATCACCCCCCCCGGCACCTGAAACATTGAAATTGTCAAGTACGTAGCTGTATGAACCCGTTTTGGCGGCGGCACTCGTTCTCACCCATTGAATGTTGTCTCCGTTGTTCTCCACAGCCCAAATGGCATTCGGCAGTGGGTTTTCCATATCGGCCGAAAAGAACGGGCTGTAGGTTTTTCCTCCGGCTGGTCGAACGGTGATCATTTGGTTAAATTCTTTCATGCTATTCCCCGCCGCATTCTGAATTTCTAATTTGACATCGTAGACCCCTTCTGCGTTGAATGTGAGCAGGGGATTTGCGGTGATGATGTGTTGTTGATTCCCGTTGTACTGATCTTTGATCGTATAATGGAAACTGGTCAAGGTTTGGTAGGCTGACAGGTCCGTAAACTGCACTTGTTCACCGGCGCACAACAAGGTTCGGTCGACGGTAAAATCAGCTACGGGAGTACAGGTAACCGCATTTCCATCCACTCCAGTGAGGGCCAAATTTGCCGAGGTGCATAGTTTGCCGCGCAAATTCAGGTTGTTGAGCACGGATTTGGCTCGGGACTTTTGGTTCTGCGTGAAGGTATTCATGCAATTGTCGTCGCTGTAATCCATGTAATTCTCTACCATGTCTGGCAAATTCGGGTTGTCATTGCTGCACGTATTCTGGGTACTGTTGTTGCAGCCATTAGATGCACTGAAAACCGGCGGTGTATCATTGCAGTTATCGCCCTGGAGGCAGCTCCCCTGAAACGTGTGATACAAGTTGACATAATGCCCAACCTCATGGGTTAGGGTTCGGTGGCGTGTGCCGGCCGAGGTGCCGATGCTTCCCAAATTATCATGGCGGATCACAATGCCATCCTGGGTTAGCGGGATGCCATTGTAAGGAAAAGCCGAATAGCCTAAAGTGATGGAACCGGGAGAAGTTCCCGCGAGATCGATGTTACGGACCACCCAAATATTGAGATACTTCGTATTGTCCCATCCTATGAGTGATTTCACATTATTGTTGGCAGCTAGGCTCAAGTTTGTTTGAGTTCGGGTGATTCCGCTCGTACAGTTGCCACTCGGGTCTTTTTTTGCGATTCGGAATTCGATTTCCATATCTGCCGCCACCGGTTTAAAGATGGCTCTGAGTAAACCCGTGTCTGGATTCATGCGGCGCATGTCTTCATTCAAAATTTCGAGGGCATCCAACAATTGTGCTTCGCTAATATTGTCCCCATGATCGTACCACATGATATGGAAGACGACGGGAATCACATGAAGAACAGATTCGGTCCCTGAGGCATCTTGCGCCATTTGGGCCTCCATCATGGCTTCAGTCTCTTCCAATAAGCTCGCTCTGCGTGGATTATTTCGCATTTCTGTGGCAAGCTGTTCATCACTGCCGCATCGGTTGATGACTTGCGCCTGAAGGCTTGTAAATCCTAGGAAAATTGAAGCAATAAGAAGAAGTGATCGGCGTAAAAAGCGCATGAAGTGGACGTATTTTTGAGAGCCACTAAGATACTTTGCATTTATAGGTCATTGAACCTTTGGCTATTTGCAATTAAAGTGCGTATCTTCGCAGCCCCAAAAAATATTGCTGAAAAGTGGATACTCTTAGCTACAAAACAATCTCTGCCAACAAGGCAACGGCCCAGAAGTCCTGGATCGTTGTAGACGCCAATGGTCAATCATTGGGTCGCGTGGCCTCCTTGATCGCTTCACGTTTACGTGGTAAGCACAAGCCAAACTTTACTCCTCACGCAGATTGCGGTGATAACGTTATCGTAATCAATGCCGCAGCGGTGACGCTTTCTGGATCCAAAATGGAGACGAAGCAATACATCCGCTACACTGGCTACCCAGGTGGTCAGCGTTTCAGCACGCCTGCGTTGGAATTAGCTAAGAATCCTGAGCGCGTTTTGGAAACAGCCGTACGCGGCATGTTGCCAAAGAATCGTTTGGGTCGTGCTTTGTTCCGCAACATGCATGTATATGTTGGTGCTGAGCACCCACATGAAGCTCAACAGCCCGTATCAATCAACGCCTAAGCTCGGTCTCTATGTCAACCTCTTCTACTCACGCCATTGGCCGCCGTAAAACGTCTGTAGCACGTGTTTACATTAAAGAAGGAACCGGAAATGTTTCCGTGAACAAGCGTGATTTAAGCAACTATTTCTGCACTGCACAATTGCAGTACAAAGTGAACCAACCATTTGCCATCACGGAAACGTTAGGCAAGTATGATGTAAAAGTGAATGTTGAAGGCGGTGGTATCACCGGCCAAGCAGAAGCAATTCGCTTGGGCATTTCTCGTGCCTTGGTGAGCATCAATCCAGAATACCGCCCTCTATTGAAGCCTGACGGCCTCATGACGCGTGACCCACGTATGGTGGAACGTAAGAAGTTCGGTCAAAAGAAAGCGCGCAAGCGTTTCCAGTTCTCCAAGCGTTAATCGCTGGAGTATTTGGTTTAGTATCCAAACTAGGCAGATCGCACAGCGCTACTGTCTGGTTGAATTAAGTGAAAGTAAACCCCAAACAAAATGGCAAATACGCCTGAAATTCAACAACTTCTCGACGCAGGTGTCCACTTTGGTCACTTGACTCGCAAGTGGAACCCCAACATGGCTCCGTACATCTACATGGAGCGCAATGGTATCCACATCATTGACTTGCAAAAGACACAGCGCAAACTGCAGTCTGCAACCGATGCCATGGCAAAGATTGCTGGCTCTGGCCGTAAGATCCTTTTCGTTGCTACGAAGAAGCAGGGTAAAGAGATTGTAGGCGAGACAGCCAAGGCTTTGAATATGCCTTACATCGTAGAGCGTTGGCCAGGAGGTATGTTGACCAACTTCGTGACGATCCGCAAGGCGATCAAGAAGATGACCAACATCGACAAGATGAAAGAGGACGGAACGTTCAACACCTTGTCTAAGCGTGAGCGCCTGCAAGTAGATCGCGTTCGTGCGAAACTTGAAAAGAACTTAGGTTCTATTGCAGATATGAGCCGCCTTCCAGCCGCTTTGTTCGTCGTAGACATTCTCCGTGAGCACATTGCCGTAGAAGAAGCCCGCACATTGGGTATTCCTGTCTTCGCGATGGTTGATACGAATTCCAATCCAAACTTGGTTGATTACGTTATTCCTGCGAATGATGATGCCTCTAAGTCGATTGCGTTGATTATGAACTCGGTTTCCGAGGGAATTAAAGAGGCCTTGAGCCAGCGCAAAGCGGAAAAAGAAAAAGCCGGCAATGAAAAGCTGGAAAAAGCAGCCGCGAAAGTTGCCGAATAATTAACACCGGGGCAACAGCCCCGGTTTTACTTTACAAACAAACTAAATCCTTACAATCATGGCAATTACTGCTGCAGATGTAAACAAACTTCGTCAAATGACAGGTGCAGGCATGATGGACTGCAAAAAGGCATTGACTGAAGCCAATGGAGATTTTGAAGCTGCTATCGACGTATTGCGTAAGCAAGGTCAGAAAGTAGCGGCTAAGCGCGCTGACCGTGATGCAACGGAAGGTGCGGTAATCGCCCTAACCAACGCAGACCAAACGCGTGGTGTGGTCATTAGCTTAAACTGTGAAACTGATTTCGTTGCTAAGAACGAAGGCTATGTTGCCATGGCGACCAAAATGGCTGAAGTGGCATTGGCTGGATTCCCAGCGGACAAAGAGGCTTTGTTGGCCTTGGCGTTTGAAGGGGGTTTAACCGTGGCAGACAAGCTCACAGAGCAGACAGGGGTCATTGGTGAGAAGATTGAGATCTCTTACTATGAGTCGATCGAAGGCGCTTGTGTGGCTTCATATATCCACGCTGGAAATAAATTGGGCACATTGGTGGCTCTTTCTGCTTCAGCCCCTGAGGCTGGAAAGGACGTAGCGATGCAAGTGGCTGCGATGAACCCTGTGGCTTTGAACAAGGAAGAAGTTCCTGCTGCGGCTATCGAGCGCGAATTGGAAATTGCACGCGAGCAAATCCGTCAAGAAGGCAAGCCTGAAGAGATGGTTGATCGCATTGCGCAAGGTAAATTGGGTAAGTTCTTTAAGGAGAACACCTTAGTTGAGCAGGACTTCATCAAGGACAGCAAGCAATCTGTGGCTAGCTACTTGAACGGCGTTCAGTCAGGACTCGTTGTAACGGGCTTCCGTCGCGTCGGCTTGGGCGTTTAATCCCAATTCCAACCCATAACATGGCGCCGTGCCGAGGGAAACCTTCGCACGGCGCTTCTTTTTTGTCCTGAATTTGGGCTTGAGCCCTAGGACATAGAGCACTATCTTTGAAAGAATCTAGCATCCCATGAAGTACAAACGCATCTTACTAAAACTCAGCGGGGAAGCCCTGATGGGGGACAAATCTTTTGGTTTAGACACCCAGCGTCTTGCCGATTATGCTGCAGAAATTAAAGCCGTCATGGCACATGGGGTCCAATTGGGCGTTGTCATCGGTGGGGGAAACATCTTCCGCGGCCTTAAAGGCGCGGGTGAAGGTATGGATCGCGTTCAAGCAGATCACATGGGCATGCTCGCCACGGTCATCAATGGCCTAGCCTTGCAGTCCACCCTCGAATCCATTGGCGTGCAAACCCGTCTTCAATCCGCAATAGAAATGGACAAGGTCTGCGAGCCCTTTATTCGCCGCCGCGCCGTTCGCCATTTGGAAAAAGGTCGTGTGGTCATTTTCGCAGCGGGCACAGGCAATCCATACTTTACCACAGATACGGGAGCCACGCTCCGCGCCATTGAAATTCAGGCAGATGTCATTTTGAAAGGCACTCGGGTGGATGGCATTTATACCTCGGACCCAGAAAAGGATGCGAGCGCGATGAAGTATGATACCATTTCCTTCAAGGAAGTATTTGACAAAGGCTTGAATGTGATGGATTTGACCGCCTTTACTCTCAGCAATGAGAATAAGCTACCCATCATCGTATTTGATATGAATAAGCCCGGCAACCTGCTCAAATTAGTGCAAGGAGAAAATGTCGGCACATTGGTCACCCAATCGTAAGCAATCCCCGCCATCCTCATGGAAGAAGAACTTGAATTCCTTATTGACAGTATCAAAGAAGACATGGATAAACCCCTGTCTCACCTCGATAAAGCTTTATTGAAGCTCCGGGCAGGGCGAGCCAATCCAAGTATGCTTGATGGCATTGCGGTTGAGTATTACGGCTCCATGGTCAAACTAACCCAAGTCGCCAACATCAATACCCCAGACGCACGCACACTTTTCGTCCAGCCATTTGAGAAGACGATGATCTCTACGATTGAAAAGGCGATTCTCAACGGGAATTTGGGATTCAATCCGCAGAACAACGGGGAAATGGTCATCATCAACATTCCCCCATTGACGGAAGATCGTCGCCGCGAGTTGGTTCGCATGGCGAAGGCCGAAGGCGAGGACGCCAAAGTGGGCATCCGTGCCATCCGAAAGACGGGAATGGATGAGGCAAAACGCTTGGAAAAAGATGGATTGAGCGAAGATGGCCGCAAGACACTCGAAGAGGATATTCAAAAAATTGTCGATCAGTATAGCGCTTCGGTGGATGCGAAAGTCAGCACCAAAGAAGACGAGATCATGAAGGTCTAATAGGCCCCGGTCATGAAGAGTTTACAGGAGGAAATCCAACAGCGAAAGTGGCAAAATGATCAGCAACTGGCGCTGATTAATGTCCTGTACACCTACCATTGGCTTAAGGATCAGATGACCGAGGCACTCAAACCGTATAAGATTACCATGCAGCAATACAACGTGTTGCGCATCCTCCGTGGGGCACACCCCGATGGGATGGCTGCGGCGCGAATTCGTGAACGCCTTTTGGATAAAACCAGTGATGTGTCGCGTTTGTTGGATCGCTTGGAGAAAAATAACTTAGTTGAACGTCAAGCTTCCAAAGACGATAAACGGATGTCCGAGATCTTCCTCACCTTACGCGGATTGGAAATTCTGGGTCAAATCAGATCAGTGGACAAGCTTCACAAGGAGCAGCTACCGAAGTCGCTTAATGATGAAGAAGCACAGTTGCTCAGTGCCTTGTTGGATAAAATGAGGGGCTGAGATCGCTTCGCTCCCGCTAGAGGGCGAGAGAGCACGCGCTTCGCGCTCGCTTAGTTTGTTGGCTAGGTTGGTCTGTCGGGACATGCGAAGCGCCTTCACTTAACCGCTTAAACCCTTTTATCCTTCAACCTTGTGGTCGATCTTCGCTGCGCGCTGGGACTTTCCGTTGTTTTACCAAGCGCAAGCCCTCGGGCCCTATAGAAAGCTCCTTACGTGCTTCAACAGCGCTGTGGTCGAGGGGTCATGTGCGCCCAACTCGCCGTCGCCTTCTAATTCAGGCAGGATGGCATTAGCCATTTCCTTGCCCAGCTCTACGCCCCATTGGTCGTAGGAGTAGACGTTCCAAATCACGCCCTGGAAGAAGATTTTGTGCTCATACAGGGCAATCAAGGCACCCAAGGCAAAGGGATTCATGCGGTCAAATAACAACGTGCTGGTAGGGCGATTGCCTTCAAATACCTTGTACGCGGTGGCGGCTTTTGGACGGCCAATAGCCAGAGCCTCGGTTTGCGCTAAGAAATTGCTCAGCAACTTGGCATGATGCGCATGTAAAGGATGCTCAGGCAAAACGGACGCAATAAAGTCAGCAGGAATCAACTCCGTGCCTTGGTGGATCAGTTGATAAAACGCGTGTTGGCCATTGGTGCCGGGCTCACCCCAAACCACTGGTCCAGTGGCATAGGTGACGCGCTCGCCATTGCGATCCACATATTTTCCATTGCTTTCCATATCGGCTTGCTGCAAATAGGCAGCAAACCTGTGGAGGTATTGATCGTACGGAAGGACGGCATGACTTGCAGCCGACATGAAGTTTCGATACCATATGCCCAAAGCCGCCATGATTTGAGGGATGTTCTGACGGAAAGGCTGCTCCGCGGTATGGCGGTCCATTGCGTGGGCGCCATCGAGAAACTGCTGAAACTGTATCGAACCAATCGAAATACACACAGGCATGCCAATGGCGCTCCAAACGGAATATCGTCCACCGACCCAATCCCAAAAGCCAAACGTGTTTTTCTCACTAATTCCGAAGGCTTTGACTTTTTCTGAATTGGTGCTGAGGGCGACAAACTGCTTTTGAGTGCAGGCGGTGGTGCCTAGTTTTTGAATCAACCATGTGCGCGCTGCCTCGGCATTGGCCATGGTTTCTTGGGTAGTGAACGTTTTGGAAGCCACGATAAACAGGGTGCGCTCAGGATCCACCTTCATAAGGCATTCGTGGAGGTCGGAGCCGTCCACATTGGCCACAAAGTGCATTTGGAGGCTGCGGTCTGAAAAGGGCTTGAGTGCCTCGACTGCCATGCGAGGGCCGAGATCTGATCCGCCAATACCGATGTTTACGATGTGCGTGAATTTCTTGCCTGTGAAACTCTTTTTGCGCCCATCGCGGATAGCATCCGCAAAAGCGAACATGCGCTCTCGCTCCCCGCGGGCCAGGGCACGCACGTCTTCTCCTTGAACCTCAAACGATTCCGTGCTTGGATCGCGCAGCACACTGTGCAGAACGGCGCGACCTTCTGTTTGATTTATAGCCTCGCCACCCATTTGTGCTTGAAGCGCTTGAACAGCACCACATTCATGGAAAAGCTGTTCCAAAAGGTTCAAAGTCTCTTCACTCACGCGGTGCTTGGCATAGTCAAACAAGAGCAAATCCTCTACGCGGACATGCATGCGCTCAAAGCGATCCGCTTCTTTAGAGAGGAGGTCGCGAAGATGAACGTCTTTCGCTGTTTTTGCATGCGCCTCCAAAGCTTTCCAAGCAGCGGTGGTCGTGGGATTTACGGAAGGGAAGGACATAGAACTTAAGGTTGGATGTTTGTATCCTCTTTAAACCAAGAGGAGTACATCACATAGTTTTTGGCAATACGCTCGACTTCGCCTTGAGTTAATTCAGGGCTAATGTCTTTAATTTTTTTTGCTGGGATGCCCGCAAAGATGCTTCCGCTGGGCACATGGGTCCCTGCCGTCAGCACGGCGCCCGCAGCAATGATGCTATTGGATTCGACCACACAGCCATCCATCACGATGGCACCCATGCCTACGAGAACGCGGTCGTGTAAGGTGCAGCCATGGACGATGGCGTTATGTCCAATGCTGACATCATGACCGATATGGGTAGGAAACTTTTGGTACGTACAATGGACAACCGCATTGTCTTGCACGTTCACGCGGTCACCCATATGGATGTGGTGCACGTCCCCACGAACGACCGCATTGAACCAAATTGAGCAGGATTCGCCCATAGTCACCTCGCCAACCACGGTGGCCGTAGGGGCAAGGAAGCAGGATTCGGGAATCTGTGGCACATGGCCACGGACGGGCAGAACAGTGGGCATGGCGTGAGACTTATACCGGTACGACGTCCTCAACCAAGGTGGGGAGCATGCGTTGCAAAATATTTTTAATGCCTTGCTGCAAAGTGAGCGTCGAGCTTGGGCAGCCCGCACAGGCCCCTTGGAGCTGGACTTTGACAATTTTCTCTTCGTAGGCCACAAAGGCGATGTTACCGCCATCTTGGGCAACCGCAGGCTTGACAAATTCTTCCAAGATGTCAATGATGCGGAGTTCAATCTCTCCGAGGTCCTCCTCCTGATCGACCGAAACGACACCATCGCTGGACTCATTGGCTGCCACGGTTGGGGTGCCGGTCAAAACTGGCTTACCCTCTTGGAGATACTCCAAAATAAACTGACGTATTTCTTGGGTGACCGTTTCCCATTCTACCACGTTGAACTTCTGAATGGCGATAAAGTTGCTCGACATAAAGACCTCCTTAACGAATGGGAAATGAAATAATGCAGTCGCCAAAGGGGAGATGGATGCTTCCTCAATATTGTGGAACTCCACATGATCGAGGTCGACCACCATTTTATTGGCAACAAATTTCATGACCGCGGGATTCGGGGTCATTTCCGCATAAACACTGACGGGAACGCGTTGAATTTCCATTCTACAAAGGTACCGAATGCAATTGGCATGTGCCGGCCATTCCGGCCTTATTTTTGCTCATCTTGGTCCGGGCCATGGGTGAAGGGCATTTCCTTAAACTTCTGGCTCCCAAAAACATATCATTATGCTCGATTTTTTAGTCTACTACCTGGTTATCAACCTGTACAGTTCGCTGATCACTTGGAAGTTTTTCATCGCGAATGGAAAGCCTGCCTGGGCAGCGTTCGTTCCGCTCTACCGAACGTGGGTGTTGACACAGATTGCCGATCGTCCGCGCTGGTGGACCTTCTTGTGCTACATCCCCGTGGTGGACAATGTCATGGCCATCATTTTGAGCTACGAGCTATTGCACATGCATGATTACCGGGAGAACAAGCATATTATTTGGACAATTGCCACGCTCGGAGGTTACTTGGGCTATCTAAACTATACGGCCAAATTGTCTCCCGGGTCGCGGGATAACGCAGAGATCCGACGCCGGATGCCGGCCACAATCAACCATATTTTATTCGCCGTGGTGGCTGCGGGCTCAATTCGAATGACCACCTTCGAGGCCTACAACATTCCCACGGGCTCCATGGAGAAGACCCTCATGGTGGGCGACTACCTCTTTGTGAGCAAAGTGCATTATGGATTGCGTTTGCCGAATACGCCTTTGAGCATCCCCTTGATGCACAACCTCATTCCCTATACACAGACGGCCAGTTATTTAGATTGGATCGAAATGCCTTATGTGCGCATTCCCGGGTGGACTCAGCCCAAAAAGGGCGATGCTGTGGTCTTCAATTTCCCAGTCGACCCTGATCGTCCCGTCGACAAGAAGGAGAACTACGTGAAGCAATGCGTGGGCACCCCGGGGGACACCTTGAAAATTGTGGACCGCCAAGTATACACCAACGGTCTGGCTCAGTCCTTTGGGGAGCGCAGCAATCCGCAGTGGAGCTACTACGTTCGGACCAACGGTCAGGGCTTTAATCCGTCCGCCCTCAAGCGCAATTTTGACATCAACTATTTGGACAACCGCTTGGTGAACAACCAAAATCTGTCGGATGTCATCCAAATCACGGAGACGGAATACTTCATTACCATCTCCCAAGACATGCTGGCCGCCTTCTCTGCGCAGCCCAACATTGACACCATTGTCGTGATGAACAGCCCAGGGGACAACGTTTTCCCAGAGGGTACGCCGCCGGCCATCGTGTGGTACAACGAAAATGCGGTGGCTCCCGGAGTCATGTTCCCGAACCCTGACGGCCACCAGGATAGCACGGTTTTCTCCTGGTCGCGTGACAACTACGGACCTATTTGGATTCCCGCGAAGGGCCAATCGGTGGCCTTGAACTATCAAACGGCCCTCATCTATGGCCGCGCCATCCGCGAATACGAAGGCCATGACCTCGAACTACGCGACGGCACCTACTATGTGGACGGCGAAGCGGCTTCGAGCTACACCTTCGAGATGGACTACTATTGGATGATGGGCGACAACCGCCACAATTCCTGGGACAGCCGCTACTGGGGCTTCGTGCCGGAGGATCACATCGTGGGCAAGCCGGTCTTTATCTTCTTCTCGAGCGATCAGTTCATTGAAGGCTTCCTTTCGTCCAAACGCTGGGAGCGCTTCTTCACCGTTGTCCACGGGGAAGGACAGCCTACGAGCTACCTCTGGCCGTTCTTGATCTTAGTGGCCCTCTACTACGGCTGGGAGTACTATAACAAGCGCAAAGCGGCTAAATGAAGCTACTTCGGAGCTACCTCGTAATGCTTACCCTCCTGATGGCTTTCACGGCATTAGGGCAAGGGGAGGAGCTCCGCATGGATAGTTTGCCAGCGTGGCCCAATGTCATTGCAATTCCCGAATACCGGCATACTCCTTCGGTGGATACGGTGGGGATTTTAGCGGATAGCAAAGAGCGCTGGGATCAACTGAGCCAAAACCAACTCATTCGCCTACTCTGGGTGGCATGGAAGTACGAATGGCCCCGCGACAGCCTGGTGGCCGTGGTGCACCGACATCCGCAGGGCTACTCCCGGGATTCGCTCATCGTTTGGCTCGAGGAAGGCGGAAAAGCAGGCGAAGAACGCTTTCGAATGGCCCAAATTAAAGCCCGCCGCTACCAAATTGCGACCGAGGCCTTCAACTACACGGGCGATGTACGCCAGCTCGACTTGAGTTTGATGTGGTACGGTGTCCAGGCCAACGACGACGGCCATTGGAGTTTGGCCCAGGTCAAGCCCAAAGTCCTCCTGAGCCAATTCCAAAGCCAATCGGGCGCGCTCGAATTTGATATCCAAACCAACCGAGACCAAGGCTTCCACTTTCTGTTTGGGAGTCCCGTACCGCTCGATACGGTTCGGGCCTGGTACAACGGTGCGCTGTCCTACGTGAATGACATACCCACGCTTTTCCCAGGCACAGCCGAAACCTTTGACCGCCCAAACGGATCTTGGATGTATGTGCTGCTAGCCACTGGCGCTGTGACGGGGCCGGGTAAATGCGGCGGCTTGAAGGATTATGAATTGCAGGTTCGGAACCAAAAATCGGATGCAGAAGTTGCCCTGAGCCAAAACATCGGTGCCCAATTGGTGGATAGCGTCTACCACTGTGTGCCCGAACTCTACTGGTCCGGCTACCTCATGGACGACGACATCCCCGATGCCGTAATGGTCCAGGAAATCCCCGGTGGATTGCGCATGGTCCTATTCTTATCTGATCCAGCTCCTGAAGGTCAAATTTGGATTAAATCAGCCGAATGGTTCCTCTACAATGAACCAACGGAAGGGGAAGATGCCCCATCTTCGTAGGGTTAAAGCCTCTACAACTATGTCTCTCGCTCAAGAAAAAAATGCGGATACCCTAAAACTCCTCGTTGCGGAAACCCGCCGACGCTTAGGGGAAATCTCCTTGGGTGGGGGAAAAAAGCGCTTGGAAAAATTGGCACAACAGGGCAAATGGTCTGCGCGCGAACGCGTCCACGCTCTGCTTGACCCCAACACACCAAGTCTTGAAATTGGCGCCTTTGCCGCTGATGGGATGTACGAGGAACACGGAGGCGCCCCTGCCGCCGGGGTAGTCGTTGTGATGGGCCGTATACACAACCGACTTTGTATCGTCGTGGCCAATGATCCGACGGTCAAGGCGGGTGCGTGGTTTCCAATGACAGGCAAAAAGAACCTTCGCGCTCAGGAAATCGCCATGGAGAACAAGGTGCCCATCTTGTACTTGGTGGATTCGGCCGGAGTATATCTGCCCATGCAGGATGAAATTTTCCCCGACAAAGAGCACTTTGGACGGATCTTCCGCAACAACGCGGTCATGAGCAGCATGGGCATCCCGCAATTGGCCGCGGTTATGGGCTCTTGTGTCGCCGGAGGTGCGTACTTGCCCATCATGAGCGATGAAGCCATCATTGTGGAGGGAACGGGAAGCATCTTTTTGGCCGGCAGCTACCTCGTGAAAGCGGCCATCGGGGAAGATATTGACAACGAAACCTTAGGCGGTGCGGATACGCATACCTCGATCAGCGGAGTGGCCGACTACAAAGCCAAAGACGACGCGGAAGCGGTGAAGCTCATGCGCGGCCTAGTGGACAAGCTCGGCGAGCGCCCCCAAGCAGGCTTTGACCGGGGGGAATCCTTGGCGCCCGCCTTCCCTGCAGAGGAATTATACAAGCGCATGCCGGTAGATGCGAAGCCGTATGCAATGCGCGAACTTTTGGAATGCCTTGTGGATGCCGACTCCATGTTGGAGTACAAATCGGACTATGGCAAAACATTGATTACCACCTACGCACGTATCGACGGCTGGGCGGTAGGCATCGTCGCCAATGAACGCCAGGTCATCAAGAATGCCAAGGGGGAAATGCAAATTGGCGGCGTGATTTATAGTGAAAGTGCGGACAAGGGCGCCCGCTTCATTGCGAATTGTAACCAGAAAAAAATCCCTTTAGTCTTTGTCCAAGACGTGACGGGTTTCATGGTCGGTTCTCGCGCAGAGCATGGAGGAATCATTAAGGATGGGGCCAAACTGGTCAATGCCGTGGCCAATTCGGTGGTTCCTAAGTTTACGGTCATTGTAGGGCACTCTTTTGGCGCCGGCAACTATGCGATGTGCGGCAAGGCCTACGACCCGCGCCTTATCATTGCCTGGCCGACAGCTAAGCTTGCGGTGATGGGCGGGGAACAGGCCGCCAAAGTGCTGGTTCAGATCGAGAAAGCCCGAGCGGGTGCCACCACCCCTGAGGCGGAGCAGGAACTCCTCGAACGCATCAAGGAACGGTACAATACGCAGATGAGTCCCTATTATGCGGCCTCGCGTCTATGGGTCGACGCTATTGTAGACCCCGTGGACACGCGAACGTGGTTATCCATGGGTATCGAAGCAGCGAATCAGGCGCCTATTGAACGGCCCTACAATCCGGGGGTGCTGCAGACGTAATCGCGCGCAAAGCGCGCGCTTCGTTTGTTCGTTTGTTGGCTAGTAGGTTTGCTAGGTATGGCGGCGGGCCTTCCCTTAAGCGCTTAATCTCTTTTACCCTTAAACTGTTTGGTGGATCTTCGCCGCGCGCAGGGACCTTCACGTGTTTTGCCAAGGCCTATAGCCAACAAACGAACAAACCAGCAAACCAGCAAACAGGCAAACAGCGCGTAGCGCCTTAAAGCCGCGCATCCACCACCTCGCGCGGCAAGACCCCTTTGACATCGTAAATCACAGCGCCTTTTTGGGCTTTCAGTTCAGGCATATCCAGGGCGAGGAATTGCTCGTGGGCCACGGCCAAGATGATCGCATCGTAGCCGGCGGGATCCAAGGCGTTGACTAGGCTGAAACCGTATTCGTGCTCCACCTCTTGGGAGCTGGCCCAAGGATCGTACGTGTCGACTTGCAAGCCGTATTGAAGGAGTTCGTGGCGGATATCCACGACTTTGGTGTTGCGTATATCCGGGCAGTTTTCCTTGAAAGTGATCCCCAAAACGAGGGCCTTGCTTTCTTTTACCGTTTTGCCTTCCGCGATGAGGAGTTTCACCACTTTACTGGCAATGAAGAGGCCCATGGAGTCGTTTACTCGGCGCCCACTTAAGATGACGGCTGGGTGGTATCCGAGGCTTTCGGCTTTATGGGCCAAATAATAGGGGTCCACAGAAATACAGTGCCCACCTACTAGGCCTGGACTGTACTTTAGAAAATTCCACTTTGTTCCTGCGGCTTCCAAGACATCGCGGGTGTCGATGCCCACACGGTCAAAGATGAGGGAGAGTTCGTTCACGAACGAGATGTTCACGTCGCGTTGGGCGTTTTCAATCGCTTTGGAAGCTTCGGCCACCTTCATGTTGGGGGCCAAGTGCGTTCCCGCCGAAATGATGCGACGGTATAGTCCATCGACAAATTCAGCCGCGGCAGGAGTGCTGCCCGATGTGACTTTCTTGATGGAGGTCAAAGTGTTGATCTTGTCTCCTGGGTTGATGCGTTCGGGACTGTATCCGCAATAGAAATCCTGGTTGAATTTCAAGCGACTATGTGCTTCTAGGACGGGTACACAATCCTCTTCCGTGCAGCCAGGATACGTGGTGGATTCGTAAATGACGACGTCGCCCACCTTAAGATTTTCGCTAATGGTTTGAGATGCCTTGAGCAAAGGACCTAAGTCAGGCGCGTTAAAGGAATTGATCGGGGTAGGGACGGTGACAATGTAGACATTGGCTTTTGCCAAGTCTGCGATGTTACAGCTGAATACAATACCGCGCTCTAAGGCCGATTGAATGGCTGCAGGTTCTGCTTCCTTTGTGGAATCCTCGCTTCGATTGAGTTCGTCGACACGCGTACATTTTATATCAAAGCCAATGACTGGATAATGCTTCGAGAATTCGAGAGCGAGGGGCATACCCACATAGCCTAAGCCAATGACTGCAATGTGAGGATTCGTAGGCAGTTCCGCAGGATTCATACGGGTAAAGGTACGCACCGCCGTACCTTTATACCATGAAAGCCCTTTGGACGCTCAACCCCTATTTCTGGCGATACAAATGGTTGCTCTTGAGTGGGATCGTTTTTGTGTTGCTTTCGGCTGCGTTTTCCGTCTTTCCAGCGGTCTATATTCGTGAGGCTTTTGATGAAGTGGCGGGTGCCATTTCGGGCCAAGGTGCCGCCGATAGCGAGCGCAGTTTAGCCCTTCGGAATGCCCTCATCCTGTATTCCGCGCTCATTTTGGGCTTGAGTGTGCTCAAAGGGGTCTTCACATTTTTGATGCGGCAGACGTTGATTGTCATGTCTCGGCACATTGAGTTTGATCTCAAAAATGACATCTATACCCACTACCAGAAGTTGGATATGGGTTTTTATCGCCGGAATAGTACGGGGGATTTGATGAACCGAATTAGTGAAGATGTAGGCCGAACCCGCATGTACATTGGACCGGCACTGATGTATACCATCAACACAGCGTTTGCCACCGGTCTGACGCTCTTTTTCATGTTCCGAGTAGATGTACGCCTCAGCTTGCTCACCTTGGCGCCGATGCCTTTGCTCGTTTGGTGTATTTACCGGGTGTCCACCTTGATTAATCAGCGTAGCCATGCGGTGCAGTCACAGCAGTCGGCCATCAGCACCTTGGCACAAGAAACATTTTCAGGACTGAGGGTACTTAAGGCATTTGGCTTAGAATCGGAGCAGACCGAGCGTTATGCCGAAAGTGCTAGCCGTTCTTTTGCCCAAAATGAGCGTCTCTATCGGGTCAACGCACTCTTCATGCCTCTCATGCTGCTCCTCGTTGGAAGTAGCACCTTGATTGCAGTTTGGATCGGGGGTCAGGGGGTTATTGAAGGACGACTCAGTCCAGGGGTCATCGCAGAATTTGTCTATTATGTGAACCTCTTGACTTGGCCAATTGCGAGTATTGGTTGGGTGATGAGTATGGTACAACGGGCCGAAGCATCGATGCAGCGCATCAATGACTTCCTTCAGATTGAGCCAGCAATTCACAGTCCAGAACAGGCGCATGCCCCGACGGAATTCAAAGGGGACATTGTTTTCGATGGGGTCAGTTATACCTATCCGGACAGTGGCATAGTCGCGCTGAAAAACTTTTCTGCGCACATTGCACCTGGAGAGACGATTGTCGTCGTGGGCAAAACGGGTTCTGGAAAGAGCACGTTGGGCTTGCTGCTCAATCGCGTGATGGATCCAAATGAAGGCCGGATTTTGGTTGATGGGGTCGACATCCGTGCCTGGGATGTGCAGGCTTTGCGTCGGGCGATTGGAACAGTTCCTCAGGATGCCTTCTTGTTTAGTGACAGCATAGCTGAAAATATTGCCTTTGGAACGACGGATAGCAGCCGCGCATCCATCGAAGAATACGCTGCTTTGGCCGATGTAGCGGATGACATTCAAGGCTTCCCCAAGGGGTATGATACGATTGTGGGAGAACGGGGGGTAACGCTCAGTGGGGGGCAAAAACAACGCGTCAGCATAGCGCGTGCGCTTATTAAAAAACCGCCAATGTTGGTTTTGGACGATGCATTGTCCGCAGTGGATACCGAGACGGAAGTCAATATTTTGACCGGACTGCGGGAAAAATTACACGGTGTGACGGCGATACTCATCACCCAGCGATTGAGTTGTGTTCATTTGGCGGATCGTATCTACGTCCTAGAGGATGGTCGATTAACCCAAGAAGGCACCCATAGTCAATTAGTCCAAGTGGAGGGTATTTATTCCGAACTCTACGCCCTACAAAACCCAGATACCTGGTCAGCCGCATGAAGCTCTATCCCAATTTAGTTGCCGGAGTGCTGGAAGTCTTAGAATGGTCTTTCGGCAAGGGATGGTATGCGGATCGTGTGGTAGACAAAGTGCTTCGCGCCAATAAAAAGTGGGGTGCTCGGGATCGTGCCTTTGTAGCTCAGCACAGTTACGAAATGGTGCGTTGGTGGCGCTTGCTGTGGGCGCTAAAGGGAGAAGAGCCCAGCTTAAAGCGAAAAAAACTCAAAGAACTTTTCGAACTGTATTGGGCGTGGAAAGTCGAAGGATTGTTGACTTTGCCTGAGGATTTGCCTCTGGGGGTAGCCGAGAGCTACCCAGCATGGTTTGATGACCGAGCCCATGAAAGTTTAGGGGCCCAATGGCCCATCCTAGCGAGAGCTATGAATCAACCTGCGCAGGTTATTCTGCGCACGAACACGCTTCGAGCCACCCGCGACGAGCTCCTAGAGCGCCTAGCTAGCGAAGGCATCGAAGCGGAGGCCTCGGACCTCCGTCCGGAGGCAATTGTGCTGAGCAAGCGCCCGCGCTTGCAGCATTTGACCTCTTTTCAGGATGGTTGGTACGAAGTACAAGACGGGGGTAGTCAGTGCATAGCCCCCTTCCTGGATCCACAACCTGGTGATCGCATTATCGACGCCTGCTCGGGAGCCGGAGGCAAGGCCTTGCATATGGCGGCCATGATGAAAAATCATGGTGAGATTCTCTGCATGGATGTGGAAGAATACAAGTTAGGTGAAGCCACAAAGCGAGCGCAGCGAGCGGGCGCTTCGGTCATAAGCACCCGACACATTGTCCACACGGCAGATGTCTTGGAGCGCGGTGCCTGGGCAGATAAAATGCTTTTGGATGTGCCCTGCAGCGGGACAGGGGTTATTCGCCGCGATGTCGATAGCAAATGGAAACTCCAACCAGAACACCTCGAGCGAACGTTGGAAGTTCAGGCAAGAATTTTAAGTCGCTATCCAGGCGCCTTGAAAGTTGGTGGTCGCCTGGTATACGCAACATGCAGTATTTTACCCGGAGAAAATGAAGCCCAAGTGGAAGCATTTGTAAAGAATCAACCCGACTTCAGTGTGGAGTCCATGCATCGAATTTCTCCGGAGCATGCGCATTCCGATGGATACTTCGTTGCGGTACTCACGAAAAACGCTTAAAACGCATTAAAAACGCTTCTACATGGCGCTGATCACTGAATCCGAATCCCTCCATGACGGCTTAGAATTTTTATCAAGCGGAGAGATCCTACGTGGAATAAACCAAGAAGATCACAAGGTCGCTGTCGCAACGGAAGCGGCCATCCCCGCCTTGGAGGTGCTGGTGGAGTCTATTCTGCCTCGCATGAAAGCTGGAGGTCGCCTATTTTACATTGGGGCGGGAACCTCCGGCCGTTTGGGCATCGTGGATGCCTCCGAATGCCCACCTACTTTCGGCGTTGAGCATGGTAAAGTCATTGGACTTATTGCAGGAGGGGATGGAGCGATCCGCAAGGCAGTGGAATTTGCGGAAGACGATGAACATCAAGCCATTTTGGATCTTCAGGCCCATGGTCTCACCTCCAATGATTCCGTCGTTGGAATTGCAGCCAGCGGTCGCACCCCCTATGTGATTGGAGGGCTAAAGGCGGCGCGGAAATTGGGCTGTATTACCGGGGCCATTGTGTGCAACACGCGGAGTTTGGTCGCAGCAGAGGCTGAGTTTCCGGTGGAGGTACTCGTTGGCCCTGAATATATCACCGGGTCGACGCGGATGAAATCTGGGAGTGCCCAAAAGCTCATATTAAATATGCTTTCCACCGCCTTGATGATTCAATTGGGGCATGTGCAGGGGAATCGGATGGTGGATATGCAATTGAGCAATATCAAACTGGTTGAACGCGGCACGCGGATGGTTGCCGAACAAACGGGTTTGGAGCCAAACAAAGCCCGTGAACTCTTGTTGAATCAAGGAAGCGTTCGCAAGGCCGTTGAAGCATGGAAGAATCAAAAAAACCAGTAGCCCGAATTATCGGATCCGGCATTGCCGGCATTGCAAGTGCCATCCGTTTGGCGCAGAAGGGCTATGAAGTGCATATTCATGAAGCCAACGACTATCCAGGGGGCAAATTGAGTGAATTTCGACTGGGTGATTATCGTTTCGATGCGGGGCCAAGTCTTTTCACCTTGCCGCAGCACGTAGAAGATTTATTTCGACTTTGTGGAGAGAACCCTGAGGAGCACTTCCCCTATTTCAAAAAAGATGAGTCGTGCCGGTATTTCTGGGAAGATGGCAAACGGCTTATTGCGCACAGCGATCCGCAGAAATTCGCGGAAGAAGCGGAATCCGCCCTTGGAGAGCCCGTCCAAAATACCTTGGACCATTTGGCCTTGGCAAAAAAGCAGTATCATGCCACCTCCGGGTTTTTCCTAGAACGATCACTTCACCGACTGCGTACATATCTGCGCCCGGCTATTTTTAAAACGCTAGCGGCCTTGCCGTCATTAGGGCTTACCCAAACGATGGATCGCATTCATCGCCGCCGGTTTGAAACGACTCATATGGTGCAGTTGTTTAATCGCTACGCCACGTTTAATGGGTCGAGTCCGTATCGGGCGCCGGGCACCTTGTGCATGATCCCCCACTTGGAATTTGGTGTTGGCACCTTTCTCCCTAAGCGTGGAATGGTGGATATTACCCATAGCCTTGTGGCCTTGGCCCTCCGCCAAGGAGTTCAGCTTCACCTTTCCCAACCGGTACAGCGTATCCATTATGAAGGAAAGCGGGCTACCGGCATTGCCTTACACTCGGGAGCCCTATTTGCTGCGGATCTCGTCGTCTGCAACATGGATGTAACGCCTACTTATCGTCGACTTCTTCCAGGATTATCGGCACCTGAAGCCACTTTGAGCGCAGAGCGCTCTTCGTCGGCATGCATTTTTTATTGGGGAATGGACCGGAGTTTCCCCGAACTGGATTTACATAACATCCTTTTCAGCGCGCATTATGCCCAGGAATTTGAGGCCCTCTTCGAATCGAAGACCCTCATAGATGATCCTACCGTATACATTAACATTACGTCCAAAGATGTTCCCGATGATGCTCCGAAGGGCGGTGAGAACTGGTTCGTCATGATCAATGCCCCTGCAGATGCTGGCCAAGACTGGGAAGCACTTAGAGCTCAAGGTCGTGCCGCGATTCTTGCCAAAATTCAGCGGGTCTTAGGTGTGGATGTGGCCGCGCATATTGTAGAGGAAGACTACCTTGATCCGCGGCGCATTGAGTCGCGCACGAGTAGTGACCGAGGAGCGCTCTATGGTTCCAGTAGCAACACGGCCATGGCAGCCTTTTTGCGTCATCCGAATCATGGGCCACTGAAAAACCTCTATTTCTGCGGAGGCTCCGCACATCCAGGTGGTGGAATTCCCTTGTGCTTGCTTAGCGCCCGAATCGTGGGCGAGATGGTGCCTGCGGTCGACTAGGATACCCGTTCAGACCCAAATATTCTCCTCTTGGAGATGAATCCCTTTGCCGAAGAAAATGCGCGAAATCTTCTCAAAGCTCTCCGTGTAGTCCGAGACGGCAAAGTGATGACTCTCTGTGGCAGGGCGATCGCGCAATAAGTGACCCTCCTCGAGTTGTTTTGCCACAAAGTTGGCAACGATCGTCGGGATGCGCAGCAAATGGACTTTCTCTTCCAGCTGCTTAGCAATTTGAGAAGCGATCAAAGGATAATGGGTACAAGCGAGGACCAGGTGCTCCACTCCATGCATTCGAGCGTCGTTCAAGTATAGCTGGACCACGGCATCCGTTACTTGGCCTTTAAGCAGGTTCTCTTCAATGACTGGGACAAGTAAAGGAGTGGCCATGGGGCGCACTTCTGACTTAGGTAGTACTTCCGTCAGTTTCCGCGGGTAGATTCCCGAAGCAACCGTAGCACGCGTTCCCCAGATGCCGATATTCTTGGCATGCTTCCGTTGGAGGTAGTGAACCACGGGGTCAATCACATTATAAACCGGGATGTCAAGCTCTTCTTTGAGTACGTCCAAAGCCACTGCAGAAGCCGAATTACAGGCTACGACAATGGCTTTGGCGCCTTGGTCCATTAAGTGCTTTGAAATGCCTAGAGCATAAGAGCGAATGGCTTCAGGAGACTTCTCTCCATAGGGCAAGTGAGCGGTGTCCCCAAAATAAAGTAGGCGTTCATTGGGTAGCTTACGAGCCAAAGCTCGGGCGACCGTCAAACCACCGACTCCAGAATCAAACAGCCCAATGGGGCCGTCTGAAGGCTTCATCACATGCCCAATTTTGCCTTGACCGCAGACATGAGGTTCATGCCGCCTTTGGCATAGATCACCATGCCTTTGCTCTGCGAAGCGTCCAATACGTAGGCTACGCTTTTTTCTGCAGCCACTTCGTCAATGGCGGTTTGCAACTTCTCCAAAACGGGAGTGATCAAAGCAATTTCCATGCTCTGCAACTCTTGCTGAGCGCTTTGCATGTATTGCTGGATATTGTTGTACATCTCTTGCAGACGCTGCTGCTCCTGACGTTGGCGCAGCTCAGTCCACGTTCCAGCATTGGCTTGAAGCGTTTGAGCGCCTTTTTCCAATTCAGCGTTCATTTCTTTCGCTTCATTTTCAAATTTGGCTTGCTCCATTTGAAGGCCTTCCATGACTTTCTTGTAGTCAGGCATTTCAACCAAGAGGCTGTCCACATTGATGTGGCCAACAACAGATTGGCCAAGGGCCGGGGCAGCGGTCATTGCGACCAGGGCGAGAACTTTCAGTGCGTTTTTCATAGGGGTCAAAAATAGTGATTTCAATAACCAAGTTGTTGGAGTACGTCAGAGGTAATATCATTGGACTCGTTGGCGTACACCACACTGACAGACGAGCCTTTATCAAAAACAAAATCGAGCTTCTTTTTTCGCGCAACTTCCTTGATGGCGCCGGCCACAAGTGCTTGGACAGGGGCGACTAATTCCTCTCTTTTTTTGAAGAGTTCTCCGTCTGGGCTGAAATAGCGCATTTGACGAGCACGCGCCGTATCCCGAGTATTTTGAATGTTGGCATTGCGCTCAGCGATCATCTCCGCGGTGAGCAAGACGGATTCCGCCTCTAATTGTGCCTGGAGGGCGGAAGCATCCTCAAATAGACTCGCTACTTCGCCTTCCCAGCGCGTGGATAGGCGTTCCACTTCTGCCTGGGCTTGCTTGTATTCTGGAATCGCGTTCAAGATCGCCTGGGTATCTACGTAGCCAAGGCGTTGAGCCAATCCCGAAAAGGTCATGCTCACCAGCGCAAGGAGGAAATAGATTCGTCGCATCATTTTAGAACTGTTGGCCCAAGACAAAGTGAGTTTGCCATCCGGAGGCGCCATTTTGACCAGGCATATTGTCAAAACCATAGGCTAAATCCACGCCAAGTAATCCAAACATGGGCATGAAGATGCGCAGTCCAACTCCAGAAGAACGCTTCAATTCAAAGGGTCGATAGTCGGCAAAATTGTCATAGTTGTTCCCTGCCTCAGCAAAAGCCAGGACAAAGATCTGGGCATTTGGATTGGGTGAAAGCAAGTAGCGCAATTCTGTTGTGAACTTGTTATACAGGGCGCCTCCTCCGTCAGGAGTCAGACTGTAGTTGGTATATCCGCGCAGTCCAATGATTTCGCGACCGTCCAAGACAAAGTTCTGAAGACCATCACCTCCTAGGTAGTAGCGTTCAAATGGCGGCAATCCATAATCCTTGTTGTACGAGCCCAAGAAGCCGAATTCTGAGTAGGAACGAACCACAAAATTTTTCATGATCTGGGCGTAATAATCACCCGAGAATTTCCACTTGTGGTATTCGATGAATTTGAACTTGTCTTCGGTGCTCAACTTACTGTAGTCCCGTCCATCCAGCAAAGAAACTGGAGGGGTGGCCTCCATGGTAAAGGCAATGCTCGATCCACGCGTTGGGAAGATCGGGAGGTCGCGGTTATCCCGGCGTAAAGAGAGGGTGTAGGCTACGGAATTGGCGATGCCTGTGGTGAAGTTTCCTCCAACAAATGGATAATTGTTGATGTCAAAGCGACGGTACTCCAAAGCGTGATACAATGTAAAGTAGTCATCAGGCCACTTAAGGCGTTGCCCTTGACCCAAGGTCACCCCGGTAATCGCAATTTTCTGGGCGGTACTGTCCGTACGGCCGTTATAGTTCATGGTGTTGTGGTAGGCCGAGAACGTGACCGAATTCGGCTTTTTCCCTCCCCACCAGGGCTCTGTGAAGCTAAAATTGTAGGAACTATAATACGTGCCGTTCGTTTGCGCCCGAATGGTGATCGTCTGACCATCACCCGCAGGCAGTGGCTGCCAGGCTTTTTTGTTGAACAGATTACGGGACGAGAAATTGTTAAAATTCAAACCCAAAGTGCCGACGACCGTATAGGCGCCCCACCCTCCTTGGAGTTCTAATTGGCTGGTCGATTGTTCAACCACCGAGTATTCTAGGTCTACGGTTCCAGTGACAGGATCGGGGATGGGTACGGGCGTAATTTGACGTGGATCGAAGTATCCCAATTGGCCCAATTCACGCACCGTTCGCATGATGTCTGCTTTCGAGAATAGGTCGCCTGGACGGGTCCGGATTTCGCGGTAAACTACGTGGTCATTCGTCCGCTCGTTTCCGTTGACGATGACTTTCCGCACGGTGGCTTGACGGCCTTCTCGGATGCGAATTTCCATATCGATGGAGTCGTTCTCCACCTTCACTTCGACCGGAATCACATTGGCAAATAAATACCCGTTGTTCAAGTAAAGGGAAGAAATATCATTGCTGTTAGGATCTCCGTTGATGCGTGTATTCAGGGCCTTCGCATCATATCGATCGCCAGGCTGAATCTTTAGAATCGACTCCAATACTTCCGTGGGATACTTGGAGTTGCCATAGAAGCTTATACTGCGGAAGTAGTAGGGGCGACCTTCTTCGATCGTAATTTCTACTTTGAGCATGTCTTCCACGCGGTACACGGTATCCTTGAGGATGCGCATGTCGCGATAGCCGGCCTCATTATAGGCTTCCACCAAAAGGGCCTTATCTGCCTCTAACTTGTCTCTAAGGAGTTTGGAAGTGGTAAAAATATTCCACCAGCGGTAGCGGTGGGTATCGTCCATGACGCGGCGAAGTTTGCCCGAAGTCAACGCGGTATTCCCGAAGAACTCAATGTCATCGATGCGCAATCGGGGTCCTGGAACCACATCAATGCGAAGTACGACGGCGTCCAAAAGGAGGCTATCGGATTCGGTAGAAATTTTTGCGGTGGCGTCAGGGAAGCCTTTCTCTTTGAAGTGCTTGAGAATGGCGTTTTTAGCCGTGATCTTCAAGTTTTCGGAGACGACCATACCCCGATTGAGCTCGAGTAATTCTCTCAGCGCATCTTGCTTGCCCTTTTTGATTCCAGTAAAGTAATACTTGCTCAACTTGGGAAGGGTAGTCAGGCGGAATTCTAGATAAACGGTGCGATTGACCTTTTGGACCACAAAAAGTTGCACATCGGAGAAAAGTTCTTGATCCCACAAGTTGCGAATGGCTTGACCAATGCGCTCGGATGGGAATTGTACTTTATCGCCCACATTGAGACCCGAAAGAAGCCCAACCATGGTCGGATCAAGTTGATCTGCCCCGGAAACTGTAATTCCGCCGATTTCATAATCCACCTCAGGCTTGATGTCAATCGCCTGACCCAGTTGAATTTGGGCGAAGCTCGCCATAGAGGTAAGAACCAGTAAAGCCACTGTGCTCAGGCGCTGTAATCGTCGTTTCATCAGTTGCTTTGCTCGTTGAGTTGTTCACTGGTTTTGCCCATACGTCGCTCACGCGAGGCATATTGGGCGAGGGCTTCTTCTAGATGTTCTCTGGAAAAATCGGGCCAAAGTACGGGCATGAAGATCAATTCGGCATAACTAATTTGCCAAAGAAGGTAATTTGATATGCGCTGTTCGCCGCTCGTGCGGATGACTAGATCTGGATCGGGCATTCCCTGAGTGTAAAGCGCATTCGAAAAAGCGGCCTCATCAATGCTCTCTACGCTACGTTTTCCTTCGGATACTTCTCGGGCTAACGTCTGAGCAGCCCCAAGCATTTCTTGTCGACTCCCATAGCTCAAAGCGAGGGTAAGCACCAGACGAGCGTTCCCGGCGGTGGCAGCCTTGACTTCATTGAGTTCGCGTTGTGCACTCTTTGGAAGTTGATCCAATTTACCAATGGCTTGCAATTGAATCCCATGCTGCATCAGGGTCGGCAACTCTTTGGATAGGCTGCTGACCAAAATGCGCATGAGCGCATCCACTTCGGTTTTGGGCCGCGACCAATTTTCTTCCGAAAAAGCATAGACCGTAAGGAATCGAATCCCCAATTCGGCACAGGACTGGGCGGTGCGTCGGAGGGCTTCGACACCCACTTCATGCCCGCGAATGCGCGTGCGGAAACCCTGGCCTTTTGCCCAGCGGCCATTGCCGTCCATGATGATGGCGATATGTGTTGGGAGACTCATCGGTGTAGAAAGCTTGAACATTTTTCCATAAAGGCCTCCAGGTGGATTCCCATGCCAAGCCGCAAGATAAAATAGGCGTCGCGGGTTTGCGCATTTCCGCGGGCCATGCCCAGGGGCAGATTTAATCCAGAAGGATCAGCAAAATAGGCTGCCGCTTCTCCATAATTTTCTTGGATGACCGAGATGTCCGAATAGGTGCCATGCACATCGTCCAGGTAGTCGCTCGTTGTTTGGGTCCAGGTGGCTTCGAGATTGACTACCCACAAAGAATTGACTTGCACGCGCCATCCTAAACCAAAAGGCACGGTACGTGCGCGGGTTGAATAGCGGGCCTCTGGATTGACGGAGGTGCCCTGTCCCTCTGTACCTAGCGGCTGTAAAGGGATCCACTCGCCTTGATAGTATCCGCGCGGCTCAAAGGTCATGAGGCCCATTCCCGCAAAGAGATAGGGGCTATGCTGAAAGTTAAAAGATGGAATGCGCTGCGGGAAGAAATCCACTTCCATTCGAGCTTGAACTGAACGGAAGGGCGTTTGCACGTGGAAATTCCTTTGCTGGCGCTCCGGCCAAGCACTTTGGGCATCATTGGCTTCGAGTCCGCCTTCACTATAGCCTAGGTGAAAAGCGTAGTGTGGATGCGCTTGAATTCGGTAGTCTAAATCCCAACTTCCGCCCTGTGGCAAGGTGAGTCCAGCGGGTCCTACATCGCCCATCAAACGGGTGCCTCCCCAGCTCAGCGTAAGTTCTTGAGAACGCTGTGCCCAGGCCCCCGCAGAAACGGTGACCAAAGTGAGGAAAGTAAGAAGACGTAATGTGCCCATAATTAGCCCGCAAAGATACAATTTGCCGGGGGAGCTCAGTTCCTGCGATCCAGTCCCCAGAGCAGTTTATTGCGCAAGGTGGAAGCGAAATCAGTATAGGCGGTGCGAACAAGTTTGAATCGGAAATCGGCTCGCCGTAATGTGAGCTCAGTTTCGCAGTCCAAAGTGAACACCCGCGAGTCCAATGACGCCAGGAAATTACCCTCCCGGGCCTCCACCTTGATGCTAATGGTGTCGGCATTAGGTATAACGAGGGGACGCACGGTCAAATTGTGCGGAGCGATAGGGGTAAGGATAAAATTATTTGACCCCGGCAGTAGAATAGGCCCTCCGCAACTCAGATTATAGCCCGTAGATCCCGTTGGCGTGGATATCAAGAGGCCATCTGCCCAGTAGGTATTTAGGAATTCTCCATTGAGCGAAACATGGATGGAAATCATACTGGTTGTGCCTTTGCGGCTCACGGCAATTTCGTTGAGGGCAAAATTGGGTTGAATGATATCATCCGAAGCGGTGTGCGCTTCCAAAGCATTTCGTTCGTCCAAACTATAGTCACCGGCCAAAATTGCTTTGAGCGCCATAGGGGCCTCATCACGTGTGATATTCGCTAGGAATCCAAGGCGTCCCGTGTTCAGTCCAATAATCGGAATGCCGGAACGCTCCACTAAGGTGCTGGCATCCAAAATGGTTCCATCGCCTCCGATGACCAAGAGAAAATCAGGGGCACAGGCCTGTAGCTCTGCGGCATTCTTGAATTCGGGAAACTCCCAGCCTACGGCCCACTGTTCATTGATTCGATGCTGGAATCCACGGTACATGATTAATTCACAGCCCTCTTGGAGCAGGGAGTTAATCGTTCGCTCGACAAAAGTTTGGACCTCGTCGGGAATGCGCTTTCCGAAAATTGCCATTCGTGCCATACTCAAAGGTCCAAATAATGAAGTAAGTGATCCAGATTATCTTCCACTTCTTCAGCGCGATACCCCTTTGGGTAATAGCCCAAAATGGTGCAGCCGAATCGTTCAAGTGTCGCTAATGCCGCCGTGGGGTCGATTTGATCCAAGCGGGCAAAGGATCGAAAAACGTTTCTTTCAGGTACTAAATCCGTGGAAAAAGCGACCACGCGCACCCCTTCGGCCTCAATGCCACGGATCCACTCCCCACCAAAATGTTGAGAAATGGGGTGTTCAAACCAAATGGTGGATCCGGGAAGTTGAAATGCCCACTGGCTGCCAATCCGTTCTGCAATGTCTTGACTTTTATAACTGCCTTGGAACGTCTCTTTTTCACATACGGCGACACAATCCACCTCCCATGCGCTGGCTATGGCGAGCGCATCTACGGGATGTTGTGCAACCTGAATGGCGGGTACGGAGAGAACATGCCCATCAGGCCCCATGAGCCCAGAATACAATCCTTCTTCGACCACGGGCCAAAAGCGTGTTCGGCTTTCCTGTGTTCGGAGCGCGTAGTCCTCCTCAGAACAACTTTCTTGAAGTGGTCTAGGATGGGTCAAAAGCAAGTCATTCCAATCCAACATAGGACGAAGTTAGCCCGGATGCCCGAACTTTGGGCTAAATTCTCATCTATGGCCATGGAACCTGCCCATTTAAGTGTCAATATCAACAAAATAGCTACCCTTCGCAATGCCCGCGGCGGGGAGCAACCCAATGTGCTCGAGGCGGCCCGACGCATACAGGACTTTGGTGCTCAGGGAATCACTATTCACCCGCGTCCAGATGAACGGCACATTCGATATGCGGACGCCCGTGCGCTGCGTGCGGTGGTGCATCAAGAATTCAATATCGAAGGGTATCCAGACCGTCGATTCATGGATCTCGTGCTGGAATGCAAGCCAGAGCAGGTCACCTTGGTTCCTGATGGCCCCGATGTGTTGACGAGCAACGCGGGGTGGGATACGTTGGAGCATGGGGCATTTCTGGCAGAAGTCCTGAAGGAATTCAAGCAAGCAGGTATACGCAGCTCATTGTTTATTGAATGCGATGCGAAGCGGATTGAAGCCACAGCGGCACTTGGAGCAGATCGTATCGAGCTGTATACGGAGGCCTATGCAAAAGGATATGGCCAAGATCGTGCTGGTGCGATTGCACCGTATATAGAAGCAGCGGCCTTTGCAAAATCTATCGGACTCGGAGTAAATGCGGGCCATGATTTAAGCGCTGAAAATTTGGCTTACTTCGCCCAAAACATGCCTTACCTCGATGAGGTGAGCATTGGGCATGCGCTCATTTCTGAGGCCTTGTACTTGGGTCTAGAAAACACCGTTCAGCGCTACCGACATTTGATGCAACGCTAATGGCTGTTTTGCCTCTCGCAAGTAAAATCATGGGTAACGGGGGTGAACCGTTACTTGTGCTGCATGGATTATTCGGCATGGGGGACAACTGGGCGTCTCATGCACGAATTTGGGGGGAACAGGGAATGGATGTGCACCTCCTTGATTTGCGCAATCATGGGCGTTCGCCACACGCGGCGTCTCATACGTATGCTGACATGGTGGAAGATGTGAAAGCCTATGCACTGGAGCATTTTGGCGAGCGTCCCGTGCGTTGGCTGGGCCACAGTATGGGAGGGAAGACGGTCATGGCCTTAGCTGTCCGCTTCCCATCCCTAGTAGATCGCTTAGCCGTCATTGATATCGGTCCGAAGGCCTATCCGCCTCACCATCAATCGGTGGTGGATGCGATGCACCAGTTGGATTTTGGACAGCTAAAAAGCCGAACAGAAGCGGATCGGGCCTTAGAGCCTTGGATGCCGGATTGGGGCATGCGACAATTCTTGCTGAAAAACCTGGAATGGAAGGAGCAGGGGCAACTGGGCTGGAAATTCAATTTACCCGTTTTGGAAGGTCAAATGGGTCGCATTGGTCAGGCCTTGCAACCGGAAGATCGATTCATCGGTTCCACCTTATTTGTCCGAGGGGAGAAGAGTGGCTACATCCTGGATGAAGATTGGTCAGGGATTATGGATCATTTCCCCTTGGCTCGTTTGGAGTCTGTTCCTGAAGCTGGACATTGGGTGCACGCGGAGAAGCCGGACGAATTTCAATCGGCTGTCTTGCCATTTTTACTCGAAGGGTAGGGAATTCGAGCGTTGCATTCAGGTTTGCACGCTCGTGTTCCGAGGAGCCACGAGAAGTCTAAACCTTTAAATGGTTTTCACGCCTGGATCAGCCCCCAAAATGGTACTGCAACTTCACTGGAATGACACGGCCGTCATGGGTGAATCGTTGATTAGCGACATCGGGCCGGGAGAACATACTTCGTGCACCGTTCGAAAAGGCATAGGGCTCCGTTGGCTGTCCAAAAATCCCTTTATCCAACTCGTTGTTGCCATTGAGGTCTAGGTAGTAGGAGGCGGTGTAAATTCCTACTTTTTTAGGGCCAATGGTGACACGTTGTTTTAGGGAGGTGGCAGCGAAAGGAAATTGTTCAATCAGGGTCCCGTTGGCGTCGTGAAGAGAAACCATCCATTGGGCACTTTTTGGAAGGGTCTCCACCTCGGGGGCGGACAGGTCAAAGACCATTTGGCCCGATTGCCCGAGGAGGCCGATGGACCAGAGAAAAAGGAGGCTAGTGAACAAAGCACGCATACGGGCAAAACGCATGGGAGGGTGAAAAGTTCCGGAAGAACAGGCAAAAAAAACCGGAGACTAATGCTCCGGATATAGAAAACGTTTTAAGCGATTAGCGCATCAAGACTACGCTGCCTTTTTCTTCGAGGCGGGTAGTTTCTTGGCCACTTGGGACCGTGTAGAGCGCTAAAAGGTGCCAGAGGTACACGCCCTCCTTCAATTGACGCCCGTTGTAGGAGCCATCCCAAGATTCTGTTGGGTTAATGCTCTCGAAGACCAAACGGCCGTATCGATCAAAAACGCGTAAACGATACTCCAAGGGCTCACAGGCCTCCGTGACCAACACGCGAAATTCATCATTCGTATTGTCGCGGTTAGGAGTAAAGGCATTTGGGGCAAACACACCACACTCATTGTTGGGGTTTGGATTGGTCTGAGCCTGTCCAGAGAGGCCCAACGCCATGAATGCCAATGCAAATAGAATACGTCGCATGTTTCAAATGTAGCAGAAAAATCAGAGGAAATCAAGCCTTTGATGGAAGCCTCATGAGCGGCTGAACGAACGAACTATTTCGCTGAACGAACGATTTGTATCGGGCTCTTCTTCCCACTCAAATTGGTATTTCTTTTCGGGAATTACAGGCCGCTCAACGGGCTTCTGAAATATATTTCGGAGGTCTTGACCTTGCTTTTTCCAGTCCTCTTGAACTGAGGATTTGATGTCCTGACTGAGGGCTTTTCGATCTAAACTAAATTTCAATTGGTCTGCAGGACCGACAATGTGGATTGGAATCCAAACGGGACCTCGGGCTGACTCTTCCGCGATAAATGCGTCTAGATCTTTGGACCGCGCAGGTTTTTTGCCTCCCACAAGGTCACGTAGCTGCATTTGCAAGGTGAAGTCCATCACATTGTCAAAACGATGTTGGCCCGCGACCTTGAGCACTAAAGCGTTGTTTTCCAGGGTCATTTCTGGGATGTAAACGATTTCATTTGCGATGCGCAGTTGATTTTGGACGGTGCCAAAACGCACGTCCTTCAGGTCTTCCACTTCGGCAAATCGCGACAATTCCAACAGGGGATCAAATTGGGTGATTCGACCTTTTGAGACTTGAAAATCCACCGTTGCCAACAAGGCGGAACTTTGAAGATTAAAGTCAGCGTCAAATGGCGCCGAAAGCCGTAAAGTGGCATCCAATATCCCACTTAGGTTTTTATCTGTGAGTTGGTTCTGGCCAAAATTGTCCATGGATTGCATGAGCGACTTGAGGTCAACCTGCTGAATTCGGCCATCTAAAAGGAGTTGCCCACGGTCCTCTGGGAGCGGAACCCATTCAATGCGACCCGCCAGACTTCCGCCCGAATGCCTCAAAAACACATTGTCGGATTCGATGTGAAGGCCCTGTCCAGAAAAACGTCCAGATGCATCTGTGGCAACAAACTTCCCATAACGCAAGCGATCCACTGCGAGACTTAGATCATAACTATCGGTAAAATCTTCGCCATCATCCGGTTCGCCCGTGAAATTGGCATTCCAAATTTCCCAGCCTGTGATGTCCTCGATGAACCACTCTCTTCCTGTGATTCGGAGGGTATAGTGATAGGCATTGTCCGATAATACATTCGCTACCGTACCAGAAATGCGCGCCGAAGTCTTGCCCGTTTGAAGTTGCGCTTCTTCGATGCCGATATCTTGGCCCAAAAGGTTCAGTTTGGCTAGAGGGATTTGCGTGTTTTGCTTAGCTCCCTCAATCTGAAGCAGGGCATCGCGTACCGTGAGGTTTCCCGACCAAAGGCCACCCCAAAGGCCTTCCTCTGCGAGCGCTTCGAGCGAAGAAAAATTCTGCTTCCAACCAATAGACCCTTCGATGTTTCCTTGGCTCCCTGACCATGTGGAATATTCCAGCCAATGGATTAGGTCCATGAGGTTGTCACGGCCATTGATTTTAAGACGCGCTTGCGCTCTTGGCTGAGCCAAATTGTCCATTCTAAAGCTGCCGCTCAACTCCGAATTGCGGGATCGAAAGGCAAAGGATGAAATATCTAATGTGGCTGTTTCTAAGCGAGCTTGCGAACCGTTGTCAAAAATCACATGGGCGCGAACGTCATCTCCTACAATCCAACCAGAGCTTGCATTGAGGCGCCCATTTTTCCAATCGCCTTCTGCTTTGATGCGTGAACCAGCAGGGGTGGTGCTTGCCACGACGCGAAGATCCAATGTGCCATCGGCAACAATTGTACTTGGATCAGGAATCAGTGCTTTTGGCAGTAGGGCCATCACATCTGTCATATCCAAATTTTCTGCCGAGGCAGTCCACTGGCCCAGGCCATTCTGAATGCTCCCATTCAAGTCGAGTTCCCAATCATTGATGGTCACTTGGCCGTTGTCGACTAATAGTTGATCTACCTCGCTGTTGCTGTAGACCTCCATAGCGCCTTGGACTCGAACCGCTTGATCGTTCCAATTGGGGAAGAGCAATTCCCACTGAACCTTGGCGTCCATTTGGGCTGCGTCAAGAATACCTGCCAATTTGATGCGCTCGGCGATGAATCCGACCTCCCATGGGGTGTCTCCATAGCCTTCGAGATGGATTCGTGAATTGAGCAAGCTGAAGCCTTTCAGGTCCAGGTATGAATCCGTTTGACTGCTGTCTGCTTTAAGGATGCTAAAATTGTTCTCATCCTCCTCCCAGCGAAGTTTCAGCAGCCCATTTTGGGCGGTAACTCGCCGAAGCACGGTCTCCCCCCGAAGAACGCTGAAGAGCCCAAATTGAGCATAGACTTCCTGGAAGTAAAGGAGGGTGTCCCCGCTCCCAATTCGCAGCGGATCTTCGATAAAAACCTCGTCCAATCGGAGCGAAATGTCGGGAAATTGCCCGAGGATATCGAGGTCCAAACCGCCCGCCTGCACAGGGACAGAGAGCTGTTCATTCACGACCGTCAGTAGGCGTGAACGCAGCGCGTCCGAATCCGATTGTATATAGGCTATGAGTCCTCCTAGCCCAAGGGTCACCAGGCCGAGAGTGATGGCGAGGGCAAGGAGGATTTTGCGAATCACAGCATTTGCAAGAATGAAATTTCCTTGGAATTTAATAGACGATAATGGCCACGTTCCAAGCTCTTTTTAGTGAGGCCGGCAAACGAGGTCCGATCCAATTTGATTACCTCATACCCGAGGTGTTCAAAAATTCGGCGCACAATTCGATTTCGTCCCACATGCAATTCAACGCCCAAATTGAAGAAATCGTCTTTGGTGATAAATTCTGCCTTGTCCACCATTACGGGGCCGTCTTCGAGTACTAAGCCTTCTTTGAGCGCAATCATATCCGCAGGGGTGAAGGGCTTGTCCAGAGTGACTTGGTAAATCTTCTTAGCGCCATGACTTGGATGGGTTAATTTCTTCGCCATCGCGCCATCATTGGTTAAAAGCAAAACGCCCGTTGTTCCACGATCAAGTCTACCTACGGGATAGATGCGTTCCTTGCATGCTTTTGCGACCAAATCCATCACGGTTTTGCGTGCCTTTTCGTCATCTACAGTGGTGATAAACCCTTTTGGTTTATTCAAAAGCACATAGACTTTACGCTCTGACTTGAGGCGTTCTCCGGCGTAGCGAACGTCGTCGGCTGGGCCAACTTTGAACCCCATCTCGGTAATCACTTTGCCATTTACGGTAACCATCCCATCGGCAATGAGGCTATCAGCGTCACGGCGTGAGCAAATTCCTGCATGGGCCAAAAAGCGATTCAAGCGCATTTCGTCCGTAGAGGGAGCAAATTCCTCGGCGGTTTTGTATCGAGGCTTTCCGCGTTGTGCTTGCTTCTTCTCCCAGTACTCTCGATCTCCCCGCTCCCCGCGTTGAGGTCCAGATCCAAAAGATTTTTGAGGGCGGTCGCCGTAGGGTTTCTGGCTGCGGTCGCCCCAAGCGGGCTTGTCGCCAAAGTTGCGCTGTGGACGATCGCCTGAGGGGCGGTCACCATAAGGGCGGTCAGAACGGGGACGTTCGTCGCGGGATCCAAAAGATTTTTGAGGGCGGTCGCCGTAGGGTTTCTGGCTGCGGTCGCCCCAAGCGGGCTTGTCGCCAAAGTTGCGTTGTGGACGATCGCCTGAGGGGCGGTCACCATAAGGGCGGTCAGAACGGGGACGTTCGTCGCGGGATCCAAAAGATTTTTGAGGGCGGTCGCCGTAGGGTTTCTGGCTGCGGTCGCCCCAAGCGGGCTTGTCGCCAAAGTTGCGTTGTGGACGATCGCCTGAGGGGCGGTCACCATAAGGGCGGTCAGAACGGGGACGTTCGTCGCGGGATCCAAAAGATTTTTGAGGGCGGTCGCCGTAGGGTTTCTGGCTGCGGTCGCCCCAAGCGGGCTTGTCGCCAAAGTTGCGCTGTGGACGATCGCCTGAGGGGCGGTCGCCATGAGGGCGGTCAGAACGGGGACGTTCGTCGCGGGATCCACCACTTTGAGGCATTGAAAATTTCCGTCGGCCATCAGGGCCGCGCTCCTCACTAAAGGAAGCTCTGGAAGGTCGACCGGCGTCGCCCTCACGGCGAGACGGTTTGTTGGTCGGACGCGAAGGTTTTCCCCCACGCGATGGGCGCTGTTCTTTCACAGGTTCAAATATTTCTGCAAAGGTAGGCAATTCCCGTGCCGTACTGCGTTAGTCCCAAGACTCCCAAATGTTTGCAAATACTTGAATCTGTGGGGATTCCAAGTCGCCACTGAGTACGCAGAGGACAAATTCGGGTTCGTGTGTCCTCAGTGCGTCGGGGCGCAACTGCCTTGCGGCACGATAAATCCGTCGGGCCTGCCTGGGATTCAAGGGCAATTGCTCCCAGTTCCTTGAACGGTATTTAACTTCCACAGCAAGCAATCTTTGACTATCAGGATTCCAAAGCAGGAGATCTACTTCGGCTCGACCGACCCGTCCATTTTGGGAGATTAAATGATAGCCTTGCTGCTCAAAATGCACGATCGCATGGGCTTCGGCTCGGAAGCCCGCCCAACGACGTTTAGAGGGGAGAAAGATGGCCACCATTCGAATCTACATCGAGCTGGTAGGCATATCCGGTAATAAACGGTTCATTGTCTTCGAGGTGTCCGAAAGGAAGGTTGCACGAGAGCGGGAGGTCTTTTGGGAACGCGTCACGAATGATTTCAAGGGGCTCCTTTCCAAATGGAATCGCGTTGTCTTTCATATCTGAAAAGGCACCTAGCGCAACACCTTTGATTCCGTCTAACACACCAGCTCGGCGCAGCCCCCACATCATTCGATCCAAATGGTAGCGGTATTCGTCCAAATCTTCCAGGGCAAGGATGCAACCATTCAAATTTGGAAAACTGCTCGAGCCAAGCATACTGTAGAGGACGGATAAATTCCCACCAATGAGTCGGCCCTTGACGCTGCCCATTTGATTTAATGGGTGATTTTCGGCCCGCAAGGCTTGGGGCTCACCGCGTAATAGAGCCGCTAGATGATGGGCAGAGGTCTCCGTGACCATGGGTCTTTGGATGGGCATCCAGCTGTGAATGGCACAGAGTTGATGTTGAAAGGCATGACCCAGAAGCAGGGTAAAGTCGCTGAAGCCGATTAGCCATTTAGGTTGAGATGCTAGCGCGGACCAATTCACCCCATCGACCATTCGCACGGCTCCATAGCCGCCCCGAATGCTCCATATGGCCTTGACCTCAGGGTGCGCGATGGCCCAGTTGACGTCGGCCGCGCGGGTAGCGTCGTCGCCGCCAAACTGCTGGTCGCGGGCGCCCAAATTCGGCGCGCGAAAGGGGGTGAAGCCTTGGGCGCGGATCCAAGATTCGGCCTGATCAATCACAGAAGCCTCGCCAAAGCGGGAAACGGAGACCAATGCGATGCCATCGCCGGGCTTCAAAAATGGTGGAGAAACGCTTTGCATCATAGTTCCAAACCAAGGTACTGCCCTTTGTACTTTTGTCCTACATGAAGTCTTACAAACGATCTACTATCACGGCCGCCTTGCCCTATGCCAATGGGCCGATTCACATCGGGCACCTGGCAGGATGTTATCTGCCTGCAGACATCTATGTGCGCTATTTGCGCATGAGCGGCGAAGCGGTGGCTTTTGTTTGTGGATCAGATGAACACGGCATGGCGATAACCATGAAGGCGCGGAAAGAGGGCGTTACCCCCCGCGAAATTGTGGACCGCTACCACGAGATGATGCGCGAAGCGCTGGCAGGCTTTGGCGTGCAGTTTGACATTTACTCGCGCACGTCGTCGCCCAAACATGCGGAAGTGGCGAGCAATTTCTTCCAAACCCTCTATGAAAAAGGGGTGTTTGAAGCCCGAGAAACGGATCAGTACTACGATCCCGAAGCAGAGCAATTTTTAGCGGACCGCTACATCACCGGCACCTGCCCCAAGTGCCAAGCAGCTGGGGCCTACGGCGACCAGTGCGAGAAGTGCGGTTCCACGTTGAATCCCACGGATTTAATCAACCCGACGTCGACGCTTTCGGGCTCGGCCCCGGAAATGCGCAAGACGACCAATTGGTTTTTGCCTTTGGACAAGTTGGCGCCTGAACTGCGCACCTACATCGAGTCCCACCCCGAATGGAAATCCAACGTTTTCGGCCAGTGCAAGTCCTGGTTGGATGCCGGCGATGGCCTGCAGCCCCGAAGCATGACCCGTGACCTCGATTGGGGCGTTCCCGTCCCCGTGGAAGGTGCGGATGGCAAGGTGCTCTACGTGTGGTTTGATGCGCCCTTAGGGTATATTACCGCTACGCAGGAGCTCTTTGGGGACGATTGGGAAAAATGGTGGAAGGATGAGGACACCCGCTTGGTGCATTTCATCGGCAAGGACAATATTGTCTTTCACTGCCTGATTTTCCCAGCCATTCTGATGCAGCATGGCGGGTATATTTTGCCCCAGGATGTGCCTGCGAATGAGTTTTTGAACCTCGAGGGCGAGAAGCTTTCCACGTCCCGAAATTGGGCCGTTTGGCTGCACGAATACCTCGCCGATTTCCCTGGAAAGCAAGATTCGCTGCGTTACGCTTTGTGCGCCACCATGCCTGAAACGAAGGATAATGACTTTACCTGGGCCGATTTCCAGCAACGGAACAACTCGGAGCTGGTTGCCATCCTTGGCAACTTGGTCAACCGCGTGATGGTCCTCAATCATAAGTACTGCGCGGGCTTGGTGCCCGCCGCAGGCTCGGCCCCCGAGGACCTGGAGGCCATAGCAGCTATTGCCCAGCAATCGGCCAAAGTGTCGGCGGCCTTGGACGCCTACCGCTTCCGCGAAGCCTTGACCGAAGCCATGAACCTCGCCCGTGTCGGCAACAAGTATTTGGCGGATGCCGAACCTTGGAAAGTGGTTAAAACGGATCCTGTGCGCGCCGCGGAGATTCTGGGTACAGCCACCCAAATCATGGCTGCGCTCGGCGTGGTCTTTGAGCCCTTCCTGCCCTTTAGCGCCGCGAAAATTCGCGCCATGCTGGGGATGGAGTTGGCAGATTGGTCGCTTTTGGCTGGGACGAGCTTGGTGCCGGCCGGACAACCTCTTGCGGAACCTGCCCTTTTGTTTGAAAAGATTGAAGACGAAGCCATGGACGCCCAGCGTGCCAAACTCGTCAAACCTGTTGAAACCCCTGTTCAGCCTGTGGAAACTCCTGCTATTCCCGCCATTGCGGCCAACATCGACTACGATCAATTTGCTGGATTGGACCTTCGTGTCGCTACCATTTTGGAAGCCACTAAGGTGCCCAAGGCCGACCGCTTGCTCCAATTGACCCTGGACACCGGTGTCGATCGCCGCACGGTTTTATCGGGCATTGCAGAGCACTTCGCGCCCGAAGAGGTGATCGGTCGTCAGGTGGTGCTTTTGGCCAATTTGGCGCCACGCACCATTCGCGGGGTGGAATCGCAAGGCATGATTCTCATGGCCGAAAACCCGGAAACGGGCAAGTTGGAATTCCTTCAGCCGGGCGCTGCACTGCCGGCTGGGGCGACGATACGCTAAACACAAAGGGGCCCCGAGAGGCCCCTTTTTTTAGTCCAAATTCTTGTCGTAGGCCGTCTCAAGCTGTTCGGCAATATCGGTGTGGTGGTGAATGAGTTTCCAAACGCCACCTTCCAGCTGAAAAACATTGGTGGCCCGGTGACGTACCTGCACCGGCTTTCCGTCGGGGCCAATGTTCTCGCCAACCTCGGTGCACGCCACGTAGGCCATGTCTTCTCCGACATGAACACTAACACCTTCTGGACGAATGCTTCCACCAATCTTCATGTCTGTTACTTGTTTAAAATCCGCTCCTACGGCCTCCCATCCGACTAGTTTGCCGCCAAAAGGACCCATGTAGGTAATGGAATCTGAATGGGACCAAACGTTCGAAATAGGGCCAAAATCTCCTTCAAACATCGCGTTTAGGCTAGCGTAAAGGGTGGTATTTGCAGCGATAACAGTTTCTCTAGACATAGGGGTGTTGGTTTGTGGTTGACAGGCGAGCAGAAGGAGGCTGCTTGCTAAAAGGATTGTGCGTTTCATGACTTAGGGTTGTTTGACGCGAATGTCTGTAGTGGCCAGGCCTACGATTTTCCCATCTTTTTCAATGGGAACCGAATACGTTTGCATCCAAATCTCACCGCCACCAGCGTCAAAGTAGGGATCGCTCCATACTGCACTCCCTTGAGCGAGTGGGATGGAGAGCCATGATTGGGCGTTAATGTCGTAAGCAGGATCCATTAAGTTGGCATAGCCCAACGTTCTCCGCGTTTTTCTGTACCAATAGGCGCAACTCGTAGCTTGGGCGTTGGTATCCAACGTTACCACAGCACATCCATAAAATTTATAGCCTTCAAGGGCCATGTAGTCTTGGATATGCCCGGTGATTTGAGCCGAATCAAGGGGCCAAGAAGTGCTAAGCGTGGCCACGAGATTTTCAAGTTCGGATTGTACCGCAGCTTTTTCGGCATCCGTTGTCAGGGGTATTTTTTGACAGGCCAGCAGAGAAAAAAGGGCAATCCCGAAAGTCAAATATTTAATGGAAAGGCGCATAGGTGGGTAGTGGTTTGTTTGTTTGTACGAAATGTAGTGCGAGTTTTAGCGATTTGGTGCGCCTACTGAATGGGTGGCATTCAGGTTATTTTTGCACTCCTTGGCCCCGTAGTTCAACGGATAGAATAAGCGTTTCCTAAACGTTTGATCCAGGTTCGATTCCTGGCGGGGCTACAACTCGAAAGAGTTTTTACAGCTGGCGCTCCGCGATGCTGCAAAAACTCTTTCTCGTTTTAGGATGGTACAGCTGGCGCTCAGAAGGCGGCACCGTGGATTGTTAGGTTTATGAAATAACTCATCGCCGGCGTTAACTTCGGAAGTACATTTTACCTCATCCGTTCCGTTCAAAAACATGACTGACACCTCCCATCACGATGCCCGAATCGCACAGATGACCTTCGCATCGGTTTATCCTCACTATGTGACCAAAGTGGTCAAAAAGGGTCGAACAGAAGCCGAGCTCCGCAGTGTGATATCATGGTTGACGGGCTTTGAAGAGGCGACCCTAGACGCGCACTTAGCGTCAAAGACCACGTTCGAAGACTTCTTTGGTGCAGCCTCGTTGCCTGATAATGCTTCCCAGATCAAAGGGGTCATCTGTGGCTATCGCGTTGAGGAAATTACCAATGTCCTCACCCAACAAGTACGTTATATGGACAAGTTGGTGGATGAATTGGCAAAAGGCAAAGCCTTGGAAAAGGTGATCCGTTGAGGTTAAACTTTACGTCCTGCCCACCAAGAGTCGACGCTCCAACGACCTGGACCTAGCAATAATACCGCCAAGAAGGCAAAGGCGTAAAGCAAAGCGTGTTCTTTATCTGCTAATGGGTCCGAGCCATGTGCTACGAAGGCAGCTACTAACATGGTGAAGGCCGCAGGAGCGGCCATCCAACGTGTTTTAAGGCCCGCCAAGATGAACGCCGGAGCAACGAGTTCACCAAAAATGGTGAGGATCAAAGAAAGGGTTGTTCCCAAACCCAAAAAGTCCATGAACTTCACGGATTCCCCGGCTTCTAAAGCTTGGCTCAGGCGCTCGTATTTGGCCCAACCGTGTGGAATCATCAAGAAGGAGGTTCCTGCGCGCAACAAGAATTGGCCCAATGCATGTGTCATGAGCACGAATATAGGCGATGCCCTAATTGTTCGGTGCGCCCGCGGCAATCCACTTTTCGAGTTGTAGAATCTGACAGTCCGTCAAACCACTACCACTTGGAGGCATGGCCACATAGCCGGATTGGTGCTTCACAGCGCCCATTAAGCGGTTATTCGTAGTGGCGGCAACGACCCCAGCATATTGATCCAATGCCACATACCCAGGGGTGCTGGTCGCGTTATGGCAGCCGACACAAAACGTCTGCATCATAGGTTGAATGGTGCCGCTAAATGTAAAGGCCGTGGTGTCGCAGCCCGATTCACAAGAATTGTTCTTCGCACCTTGCTGAATCCAAGTCTTTATCAGCTGGATTTGGCTCGCTGTCAAACTTGCCGGAGGAGGAGGCATGATTTTATCCGGGTCATTCTCGACCAGAACCTCGTACAACTCACTGTTGTTAGGCTGGCCAGCCTTCACATTTCCAGTGTTCATGATTGACGTGTACGAGGTTAGAACCACACCGTCCTGCGCCGAAGCCGCATCATGGCATCCGCTCATAGCACAGCTAGAAACAATCAAAGGCAATACCTCTTGCTGGAAATACACCGTGTCTGGATCGCAATTACTTCCTGAATTTCCACCACCAGTGCTATCAATTGGATTTGGATCCACATGGATGGGATCGTGCTTGCAGCTCGTAAAAAAGACCCCCATGGCGAGGGTTAAAACAACGATAGAAAGGGAGTATTTCATGCGCTAGGGTTTTGGATGTAT
>Ga0209137_1000356_pt1 | contig 50501 bp, 42 predicted proteins | sample SaaInl5LU_22_DNA_FD_184642 | JGI IMG/M metagenome (GOLD analysis project Ga0209137, IMG submission 184642) | Marine microbial communities from expanding oxygen minimum zones in the Saanich Inlet - ESP_105LU_22_DNA (SPAdes) (version 2) | ecosystem: Environmental > Aquatic > Marine > Intertidal... | reverse complement strand
GCCGGTTAATTCAAAATTTCCCCAGCCGTTACCTACGCATGTGCCTTCACCAATATTGTTGGGGTCGGGCTCGATGAATACTAAGCCGTAATAGGTACCCTTTAGTTTAGGACAGCCTTGAAATATCATGATGACGGGGTTGTCAGTGGATCCGAAAGTCCCTTGCGAACCATCTCCATCGGCGTCGTTGTACCAATAGAGATCGTCGATATTGCTCGCGCGTGCTTCCATCCATGCTCGGCTCTGACTAAAGTAGTAGTCCCACAAATCGGCTGCTCCACCTGCAATGCCGTCTGTGGCAACTACGGTCTCGCCACTGCGTTTGTTGAGGTGCTTTGAAAAACTGGGGTAGTCGCCGTCCAAGTCATCGCAGGTCTCGTCGTTGGCCGCCGTACCGTAAGTAATGCCATTAAAAGCGAGTTCACTCGATTGCGCCGCATAGATATCTGGCTGGCCTTTTATATCCGAAATACACTGTCCTGCGACTAACGGCGGGGTATCGAAGCTGGAAGAATTCAATAGCGATTCGGCCACCATGATCTGCGATACTGTTAATGACGCTTCTGCGCTTGTCGCTGTCGAATAGACTCTGATATAGGGCTTATTAGCGTCAATTTTTTCATAGACATAGGACAATGTGTAGCTGCGACTGTTGTCGTTGCCGTCGACACTGTGAATATAGGCGAGTGGTGCAACTAAATTGGCGGAGTGGCTTGAGTCGGGCACGAACGTATTAGCGCTAGAGAAATCAAACCACGAGGTCTCTGTCTCATTTAACGCTTTAGCAAGACCTGTCTCTGCTGCGTTAAAAGCCTCGGTGAACGCCATACTGTTGTTGGTAATTCGGATGGAGTCGATGGTCGCACGGCTCAGTGCATAGCTGGCGATTAGGGTTACCAGCGATAAAATGACGACCACCGCAAGCGTATAGGCACCAAGCTGCCTACCGCGGCCTTGAATCGCAGTTGTAGCGGCAGCTCTCATCTAGTCCCCAATGCCATTTCTGCTGTGAGCTTAGTCGTCATCGTCATCGTCGTCGTCATCGTCATCGTCATCGCTGCCATACCCACCGCCAGAGTATCCCGATGCTGACTCCGAGAAGAAAAGTAAATCGTTTCGTGATGTGCTATTGAGCACTGCATAAAGCTGGCCTTCAGGGCTGCTATCGTCATTGTTTTCTTGGCAGTCCCCGGCGCTACCGGAATCAAGAGGATAAGCACAGAGCGCTATACTTAACTGCCGGCGCTCAAAGCACGATATGGCGCCGCCGCAATCGATACTAGTGTCCCTGCAACTTAGTTCGGAATTGGACGAGTCAGCGAGAGACCCGTCTTCCGCATCGTAGCAGCGGTAGTTGGCTGAAAAAGCGAGCTTATCGATCCATACACTGTTGGCGTCGGTGGCGGCCTCCCAGTGCGTGGCTGCATCACAGGTCGCGGCGCCGTTATTGGTCGCTTGGACTGTTCCCCCAACTAATTTAAAGCCGTAGTGAAGGGTTTCGGGTAAACCCGTTGCGTCATTCACGGCTTCATAGGAATAGGTGATACAAGAATTGGCTGCTTCGCCCGAAGCCGCACCCAACGTGAAATCTGGGCTTGGTTCAGCATCTAATGTGGCAGACAGATCACTGATCACTGTCGGTCCACGATATCCCACGCGCCTGAAATCATGAGCGATGGTATCAATGACGGCGCGCGCCTGCTCTGTGGCGCGGGTTTTGTTAAAAATTGTTTTACCGGTGGAGACGGTGGTGACGTAGAACGTGCTGCCCGCAAGTGCTACGAATGCCCCTAGGGTAATCGCAATCATTAACTCCGTTAATGAAAGCCCTAGCTGCCGGTGCATGCTGGATACCCCAGCGAATCGCCGTTGGAGCAAATAGAGACCATGCCCATAACATTGCGATCAAGCTCAACGCTTGCAGTCCCAGAGGTGAGAGTCAAAATGCCGGTGCCACCGTGTGTGATGGCGCGAACACTCGAAAATCGAATGTCAGGATGACCGTCGGCGTCGGCATCTGAAAAAGCGCCCGTGCTTGTTGTCATAGAAATCGCGTTGCTAAAGTCTGCGCTATTACGAGTAACGATGATATCGCTGCCGTTCGCCAGTGTATACGTCCAATCACTAGCGTCACTGACGTCAAACTCCATGACAACGTCACCGCTAGCGCCTCCGGCAATGGCCGCACTTCGTGCCCGACGGAGGTCGGAAGCCAATGTCTCGGTTGCGCCTTTGAGCTGCTGTTGGTCGGTCACGCTACTGAACGCAGGAATGCCAACGCTAAGCAGCACCGCGACAATCGTTATCGTTACCATGAGCTCTATGAGAGTGAAGCCTTTTTGTACTTGCTGCATTGTCATCTCCGACGCACGCTCAAGCGGTGCAATTACCGTTCGAGCAAAGTAATACAAATTTGTAGCTGCAACACAGAAAGGTTCTAAACTTGTGATGTGGATCACGTAGTTTTTCAATGTTTGCGTTGGAAGCTAGGTTTCATGCGCCCCGAGAGGTCATTCAATGGGCGTATCGCTGACCGGCGTCAGTTGTTAGGGGCATAAAAAAGCCCGGCACAGGCCGGGCTAAAGGGGTATTACTTTTGCATCTATTTAACGAGCAGCCATTCCTGAGTGAGATGCACCAACAGCGTCTAGATCAAAGCGGTCGTTGGTCATTACTTTTGTCCATGCATCCACGAAGTCTGCGACGAACTTGGCTTCGCCATCGCTAGAAGCATAGACTTCTGAAACAGAGCGAAGTTCCGAGCTCGAGCCGAACATGAGGTCGACAGGCGTTGCTGTCCACTTGCGCTCACCTGTTTCGCGGTCGACACCTACGTAGGCGCCAGCGAATTCGCTAGAGGGTTTCCATTCGGTGGACATATCGAGCAGGTTAACAAAGAAGTCGTTGCTTAATACGCCTGTTTCCGCGGTAAATACGCCTTGCTCTGAACCGTCTGCGTTGCCGCCCAACACCCGCAAACCGCCGACAAGAGCAGTCATCTCGGGTACGTTAAGGTCAAGCAGGTTGGCCTTATCGATCATCGCTCTTACGGGTGGCAGGTAGGTGTTGTCTGCATCGTAGTAGTTACGGAAGCCATCCGCAGTTGGCTCGAGGGCGCTGAATGATGCAACGTCTGTCATCTCCTGGGTAGCGTCTGTGCGACCTGGAGTGAAGGGCACTTCGATATCATGACCGGCTGCCGCCGCGGCCTGTTCGATCGCCGCAGCACCACCCAGTACAATAACGTCCGCCAGTGACACGCGCTTCGCGCCTTTCTGAGCGTCGTTAAAGTGTTCTTGAACCATCTCAAGGCGCTTGATCACATCGCCAAGCTCGGCGGGGTTGTTCGCAGCCCAGCTGTTCATGGGCGCCAAGCGAATACGTGCACCGTTTGCGCCGCCGCGCATGTCGCTATCTCGGTAGGACGATGCTGACGCCCACGCTGTGCGCACTAACTCGGGGCCAGTGACGCCTGTCTCAAGAATAGCTGCTTTGAGTTTCTCGGCATCCTTGGCGCTGATCAGTGCGTGATCGACTTCGGGAATGGCGTCTTGCCATAGCAGCACTTCAGCGGGCACATCGGTTCCCACATAGCGTGCACGTGGACCCATGTCGCGATGAGTGAGTTTGAACCACGCCTTGGCAAACGCTTCTTCAAATTCAGAAGGATTCTTCAGGAAGCGCTCGGAAATTTCTCGATAAGCGGGGTCTACTTTGAGTGATAGGTCTGTTGTGAACATGATCGGCGTGTGGCTCTTATCCGCGACATGCGCATCAGGGACTGTGTTAGCTGCTTGCCCGTTTTTGGGAACCCACTGGGTCGCACCTGCAGGGCTCTTAGTCATTTCCCATTCGTAAGCAAATAAGTTTGCCAGATAGAGCATGCTCCACTGAGTTGGGGTTGCGGTCCATGCACCCTCTAAGCCACTCGTAATGGTGTCTTCAGAGTGGCCTTTACCACAGTTATTTTTCCAGCCCATACCTTGCTGATCAATGCTACCCGCAGCGGGTTCAACCTCAAGACAACCGTCAGGTTTATGCGCGCCGTGGGCTTTGCCAAAGGTGTGGCCGCCGGCGATGAGCGCAACGGTCTCAGCGTCATTCATTGCCATTAGGCCGAACGTCTCGCGGATATCGTGAGCTGCGAGTGCCGGGTCAGGCTTGCCGTTAGGTCCCTCTGGATTTACGTAAATCAACCCCATTTGCACAGCGGCAAGGGGTTTTTTTAGATCACGTTTTCCCTCGTAACGCTCGTCGGCAAGCATCGCGGTTTCAGGTCCCCAATACACGAGATCAGGTTCCCAGTCATCGCCGCGACCGCCCGCGAAGCCAAAGGTTTTAAAGCCCATATCTTCGAGAGAAACGTTACCTGCGAGTACCATCAGGTCTGCCCAGGATAGGCTGCGTCCGTATTTTGCTTTAACAGGCCAAAGTAGCCGCCGAGCTTTGTCTAGGTTGGTATTATCGGGCCAGCTATTTAATGGCTCGAAGCGCTGCTGACCGCCACCCGCACCGCCTCGACCGTCTGAAACGCGATAAGTACCGGCACTGTGCCACGCCATACGGATAAAGAACGGACCGTAATGACCATAGTCCGCGGGCCACCAGTCTTGCGATGTCGTCAGGACGTCACGGATGTCACTTTTAACCGCGGCGAGATCAAGCGCTGCAAAGGCTTCGGCATAATTGAACCCGGCACCATAGGGGTTGGACTCAGGACTGTGTTGGCGAAGCGGCGTCAGATCAATGCGCTCAGGCCACCAAAAGCTAGGCTCTTTAGCAAACGTATTTTCTGCAGTTGACGGCATGGACACCGCAGCCGCCATTGCTACCGCTGCTATTAATATTTTTTTCTTTCCAATCATGTCGACTTCTCCTTGGTATAACGTTCAAGCGAAATGCTCGATTGCTTCCCGAGCTAACGCCGCAACGGCGTTCTCTCTGTTTTATTTCAAACGCCAACATAAGCTACTAATGCGGCTAGCACCAATTGAATTAGTAGATAAAATCGATCGAAAATAGCGATAAGATCGGCGCAGGCGATAAATGCGACGGTAACTTTTAGCCTCGCAGCGTTCATGAGTAAGTAATGACACGCGCCGGGGTGCAGGTACACTGCCCATGACTACCGTAGTGACAGGTTTAACCATGGGATACGCCGCCACCTTTACACAATCAATTAATGATCCTGCCGGGTTTTGGCTCGACAAGGCAGGTCTCATCGATTGGATTACGCCTCCTTCCTGTGGCTCGGCCGAAGATGTCAACGGCATTGAGCGTTGGTACCCCGACGGTGTTCTCAACACGTGCTTTAACGCGATCGATCGACATGTTTTGGCCGGTAGAGCCGAGCAAGTCGCTATTTATTACGACTCACCGGTCACCGACGATAAGTTGGCGATTACCTATGCCCAGCTGCTTGAAAAAGTAGCACGGTTTGCCGGCGGGTTGCGTTCGCTGGGCGTTGAGAAGGGCGATCGTGTTGTTATTTACATGCCCATGATTCCCGAGGCGGTTATCGCGATGCTGGCATGCGCCCGCCTCGGAGCCATTCATTCGGTTGTTTTTGGTGGGTTCGTTGCCAGCGAGCTGGCGGCTCGCTTAGCCGACGCAGCGCCTAAGGTCATTGTCACAGCAAGCTGTGGTATCGAAGTAGATCGCGTCATTGAATACATGCCTATTGTTGATGAGGCGCTGGCTATCGTTGAGCAGCCTCCGCAGTCGGTGATCGTTTTCGAGCGACCGCAGTCAAATTACGTGGTTAAGCACGGACGAGATACCGACTGGGGTGACTTGGTAAAGCAATCAGAGCCTGCAGCCTGTGTTCCTGTTGCCGCGACAGATCCGCTTTATATTTTGTATACCTCTGGCACCACCGGAAAGCCAAAGGGTGTTGTTCGTGACAATGGTGGGCATGCCGTGGCTTTGACGTGGTCAATGACGGCCGTTTACGACATGGCGCCCGGAGAGGTTTTTTGGGCGGCGAGTGACGTCGGTTGGGTCGTCGGGCATTCCTATATTGCCTATGCGCCGCTGCTTGCCGGGTGTACCTCTGTGCTTTACGAGGGAAAGCCCGTCAGAACGCCTGATGCGGGTGCGTTTTGGCGAGTGGTGGAGGAATACCGCGTTAAGGTTCTGTTCGCAGCGCCCACGGCATTTCGTGCGGTGCGGAAGGAGGATCCAGAAGGCGCGCTGTTTCGCCATTATGATACGGGGAGCCTCGATGCGCTTTACCTTGCGGGCGAGCGACTTGATCCGCCGACGTATCATTGGCTTGCGGGGCTTACTCAGTTGCCGATTATTGACCATTGGTGGCAAACCGAAACGGGTTGGGCGATCGCGAGTAATCCTCGCGGGATAGAGAAAGGATTTCCGACAAAGGCGGGATCAGCGACGTTTCCATCTCCAGGCTTTCAAGTGCAGATCCTCGACGAGCAGGGGGTGGTGGTGCCGGCCAATCAGCAAGGCGCTGTTGTCATAAAAAGGCCTTTACCGCCGGGTTGTTTACCGACTATTTGGGGAAACCATGCGCGCTTTGAAAACGCTTATATGGATATTTATCCTGGGTACTACCTGACGGGTGATGGTGGCTACGTCGACGATGATGGTTATCTGTTCATTATGGGCCGGACTGATGACGTTATTAATGTCGCCGGACATCGATTGTCGACAGGTGAGATGGAGGAAATTGTCGCAAGCCATTCAGCCGTGGCTGAATGTGCGGTGATTGGCGTTGCTGATGACCTTAAGGGGCAGTTACCCGTCGGTTTCGCAGTGCTTAAAAGTGGCGTACTGCTCGGCGCCGATGAAGTGCAGCGCGAACTGATTGAGCTTGTGCGCCAGCGTATTGGACCACTTGCCTGTTTTTCTCGCGCGTTAATTGTTAATCGACTGCCTAAAACGCGTTCTGGGAAAATACTGCGCGCGACAATGCGCAAAATAGCCGATGGCGAAGATTATGTGATGCCCTCGACCATCGAAGATCCGGGGGCGCTGGCCGATCTCAAAGAGTTACTCGCGGACCAGTCTCGATAAAATGTAGATCATCCGTATACCAACATACTTGAACGTCAAAAAAACATACTGTATGTTCAAAAGCAGTTTTTGGGGCGCCTTTATCCGCCTCAGTCATTTGTTTGTCATACAGGATGTCGATTATGGATCTGGGTATTTCGCCACGGGTCGCACCTTTGCTTGAGCAAGTACGCGCCTACATTACCGATGAAGTCATGCCGCTTGAGAAAGAGTTTTTTCACGAGCTGCGTATTGGGAGTCCTTGGGAATTTACCGAGCGTCAGACTGAAATCTTAGAAACCTTAAAAGCGGGCGCGCGCGATCGCGGCCTCTGGAATTTTTTCTTAACTGGCGACAAAGGTTCAGGTCTTAATACCGTTGAGTATGCGTATCTCGCTGAAGAAATGGGCAAATGCCACTTGGGTGCAGAAGTATTCAATTGCTCGGCGCCCGATACCGGCAATATGGAAGTGCTCCATAAGTACGGTAGTGAAGCGCAAAAGCAACAGTGGTTGGAGCCGTTGCTGGCGGGTGAGATTCGCTCATGCTTTGGTATGACTGAACCGGCGGTCGCGTCTTCCGATGCAACAAACGTGTCCACTCGAGCGGTATTAGAGGGCGACGAGTGGGTCATCAATGGCGAGAAGCACTGGATTTCTGGCGCTGGAGATCCGCGCTGTAAAGTCATGATCTGTATGGTTAAGACCAGCCCAGATGCGGCAAAACACCAGCAGCAGAGCCAAATTTTGGTGCCATTGGACGCGCCCGGTGTTGAAATTCTTCGTCATCTGACAGTATTTAATATGGATGACGCACCCCATGGCCATATGCATATCCGCCTGAATAATGTTCGCGTCCCCAAGGACAACATAATTTTAGGCGAAGGCCGAGGGTTCGAGATTTCACAAGGCAGACTGGGCCCCGGACGAATTCACCACTGCATGCGCTCTATTGGAGCCGCGGAGCTCGCTTTGGAGCTGCTTTGTGTGCGCGCGACCACGCGCGAAGCATTTGGGCGACCGCTCGCAAAGCTTGGCGGCAATATCGATATTATTGCCGACGCACGAATGGCCATTGAGCAAGCGCGTTTATTGACCCTGAAAACTGCGTGGATGATGGATAACGTCGATGCCAAAGAGGCGCGTATTTGGATCTCAATGATTAAAACTGTCGTGCCGAATATGACGCTTAAAATCATCGATGAAGCCATTCAAATGCACGGTGGTATTGGCGTGTCTCAGGACACGCCGCTTGCTGCTATGTGGTCTGGGCAGCGGACACTGCGTTTAGCCGATGGTCCTGATGCCGTTCACCGTATGGTGGTAGGTCGTAATGAGCTAAAGCAATACGTCTCCGGCGCAGGCGAGCCCACTGCGACATTCCGCGACGGCTAATGGCTTGCTAATAACGCATTTATCTATTGATTAACCGAGGACAATTACAATGAGTATCAAGACAGTATCACCGGACGATTTTGAGGCGTTAGTAGGCACAAAGTTGGGTGTTAGCGACTGGATCACACTGGATCAGGAGCGTGTTAATCAGTTCGCCGATTGCACGGAAGACCATCAATTTATCCATATCAATGAAGAAGCAGCGGCCAAGACGCCCTTTGGCGGCACCATAGCGCATGGATTTCTGACACTTTCTATGTTGGTTAAGCTGTGTGAGAGCGTGTCGGTTCACCCGGAAGGTATGGTTATGGGCGTCAACTACGGCATGAACAAAGTTCGCTTTTTGGCGCCTGTTAGAGCCGGTAAGCGGGTAAGAGCGCATGTTGAGTTGGCAAGCGTTGACCGCAAAGACGAGAAGCGTTTCTTAACGCAGCAGAACATTACTGTGGAGATTGAAGGCGAGGAGACTCCAGCGCTCTACGCTGAGTGGCTCGGCATGAGCATTGTGGGCTAACGACACATTATTAACGGGAGCATGGACAGTATGAGTATTCGGTACGATGGCAAGGTTGCGATAGTGACTGGCGCCGGTAATGGTCTTGGTCGTAGTCACGCAATTGAGTTGGCTAAGCGCGGTGCGAAAGTCGTAGTCAATGATTTGGGTGGCTCGGTATCTGGTGAGGGCTCGAACAGTGATGCGGCGCTCAATGTGGTTGCTGAAATTGAAGCGCTCGGCGGCGAAGCTATGGCTCACCCGGCCAATGTTGCAAACTTTGAGCAGGTCCAGGACATGGTGCAGAAGACCATGGATAAGTGGGGCCGCATTGATATTTTGGTCAACAATGCGGGCATCCTGAGGGATAAAAGCTTCACCAAAGGCAGCATGGAAGATTTTCGCCTGGTCTTGGACGTTCATTTAATGGGCACGGTGTACTGCACTAAGGCTGTTTTTGACATCATGAAAGAGCAGGGTTATGGCCGTATTGTTGTCACGACCTCATCGAGCGGTCTGTACGGTAACTTTGGACAGACTAACTACGGTGCAGCAAAGATGGGCGTTGTCGGCCTTATGAATACGCTTGCCCAAGAGGGTGCAAAGTACAATATTCGGGTAAATGCTCTGGCGCCTACTGCGGGAACGCGTATGACTGAGGGGCTTATTCCTGAGCAGGCATTTGCATTACTAACACCGGAAACGGTTACACCTGCCGTGCTTTATTTGGTGTCTGAAGACGCACCGACGCGCACCATTCTCGGTGCAGGTGCCGGCTCTTTCGCAGTGGCAAAAATTGTCGAGTCTGATGGCATGTGGTTGCCGGAGTCCGAGCAAACACCCGAGGGTATTGCTGCTCACTGGGATGCTATTGCCAATGGCGGTGAAAAGGCTCTTCAGGCTGGGTTTGAGCAAACCTTCAAAATGGTGGGTAAAGCCGCCGAAGGTAAAGGTATCAAGCTAGAAGGTTGATGCGATCCCACAACGCCAACAACATTATTTAGGAGTGACATCATGAAAGAAGCAGTAATCGTGTCAACAGCGCGAACACCTATTGGCAAGGCGTATCGTGGAAGCTTTAACAATACGCCTTCCCCCACTCTCGGCGGGCACGCTGTGCGCGCGGCCGTGGAGCGTGCAGGCATTGATCCTGCGCTGGTAGACGACTGCATCATGGGGTCGGCGATGCCCCAGGGCACGCAGGGCCTTAACGTTGCTCGCAATATCGCTCTGCGTGCTGGCTTGCCAGTGACTGTCTCAGGCATGACCATCGACCGCCAATGCTCATCGGGCTTGATGGCGGTCGCCACGGCTGCCAAGCAGATTATGTACGATGGTATGGACGTCGTTGTCGGTGGTGGTGTTGAGTCAATTTCGCTCGTGCAGAACGACAAAATGAATATTCATAGGCTAGTGGACGAAGAGCTTGTGGCTATGCATAACAATATTTATATGCCGATGCTACAGACTGCTGAAGTGGTTGCGAAGCGTTACAACGTTAATCGCGACGTTATGGATGAATACGGCTTGCAGTCACAGCTTCGTGTTGCAGCTGCCTACGAGGCTGGAGTATTTGACGACGAAATCATTCCTGTTACCGCTAACCGTATTGTTTGGGATAAAGAGACGGGTGAGCAATCTGAAGCTCAAGTCACGGTAACTCGAGATGAAGGTGTACGACCCTCCTCTCTCGAGGGCGTTCAGGGCCTTAAAACTGTCATTGAAGGTGGAACTATTACTGCGGGTAACGCGTCACAGCTATCAGATGGCGCTGCCGCGCAAGTAGTGATGGATAGCAAGATGGCTGAGCGCTTAGGCCTGCAACCATTGGGTGCTTATCGCGGCATGGCCGTTGCCGGTTGCGAGCCCGATGAAATGGGTATTGGTCCGGTGTTTGCTGTGCCCAAGCTGCTTAAGCAGCACGGTTTAACGGTTAACGATATTGGTCTCTGGGAGCTGAACGAGGCTTTCGCTGTTCAGGTAATCTACTGTCGCGATCAGCTAGGTATCGATAATGACAAGCTTAACGTCAGCGGTGGCGCTATTGCGGTAGGACACCCTTACGGCATGAGTGGTTCGCGCATGATCGGTCATGCATTGCTCGAAGGTAAGCGTCGTGGCGTGAAGTATGTTGTGATCACTATGTGTGTCGGTGGTGGTATGGGTGCCGCTGGTTTGTTCGAGGTTTATTGATATGACTAAAGCCCTAGTATGTAGAGAGCATGGACTTCCCGATAAACTCGACCTTGCTGCGGACTGGCAGCTACCCGAGCTCGGTGCCAGTGACGTCCTGGTTCGCGTTCATGCGGCCGGTCTCAATTTCCCTGATGTGTTGATTATTCAGGGTAAATACCAAATGCAGCCCGATTTGCCTTTTGTTCCAGGTGGCGAATGTGCAGGTGTTGTTGAGGCAGTGGGTTCTGCGGTAACACGTTGGAAGGTTGGTGATGAGGTCATAAACACAGCGGGCGCGGGTAGTTTCAGTGAGGCTATTGTGACCAACGAGCACGCATTAATGCCCAAGCCCAAAGCCTTGTCGATGGTTGAGGCCGCAGGTATTGGCATTACTTACTTCACCTCGTATCACGCACTGGTTCAGCGCGCGAAATTGCAGGCGGGTGAAACCCTGCTCGTGCTGGGTGCTGCGGGTGGCGTAGGGAGTACCGCGGTTGAGCTAGGTAAGGCGCTCGGTGCCAAGGTCATTGCCGCTGCAAGCAGCGACGAAAAGCTAGAGCTTTGCAAGCAGCTCGGTGCTGACGAAGTGATTAATTATTCGACCGAAGATCTCAAAACGCGACTTAAAGAGCTGACTGGCGGTCGTGGTGTCGATGTTGTGTATGACCCTGTGGGCGGCGATTTCAGCGAAGTGGCGATCCGCAGCATGGCATGGAAGGGCCGCTTCTTGGTGGTCGGTTTTGCCAGCGGCCCTATTCCTAAAATCCCGCTTAACCTAACGCTCTTAAAAGGGTGTGAGATTGTGGGTGTATTTTGGGGTCGCTTCGTTGGCGAGGAACCTGAAGCGCATCAACAGAATGTCGCAACGTTATGGCAGTGGTTTGAAGAGGGTAAGATCAAGCCTGTCGTGACCGATATTTTCCCCATCGAAGAGTACCAAGCGGGTTATGCCGCAATGATGGAGCGGCGAGCAAAAGGTAAAGTAATTTTCACCTTTAACGCATGACATCATTTAGTTTCCATGCTGTTCCAGAGATTATCGTGGGCGCCGATAGCGCCCTAAGCCTCGGCCATCTCTGTCAACGCCAAGGGATAACCAAGCCCCTGCTTGTCACCGATGCAGGCTTGATTGAAGTCGGTATCATTGGGCCCATAGCGGCGGCGATGGTTGAGCAGTTGGGAGACTTCCCTGTCTTTAGCGGGGTGACAGCCGACCCTGCTGACGTCATTGTCGACGCTGCATGGAGTGATCTTAAGACGTTCGGCTGTGACGGCGTCGTTGCTGTGGGCGGCGGTAGCTCTATGGACGTTGGGAAAGTTGTTGCCGCACTGGCCTGCGGCGATCAGACGTTGACCGAAATGTACGGTGTTAATCAAGTGCTCGGTGGGCGCTTGCCATTAATACTCGTACCTACCACGGCGGGCACAGGATCTGAGGCGACACCGGTGGCGGTCATTACCACCGGCGCGACGACGAAAGCGGGCGTCAGTTCACCAACGTTGCTGCCTGATATTGCCGTGCTTGATGCCACGCTAACCCTTAACTTGCCGCGCGCTGCGACCGCGATGACAGGCATTGATGCCATGGTCCACGCAGTAGAAGCTTACACAACGAAGCTCAAAAAGAACCCTATTTCTGATGCGTTAGCACTGCGCGCACTGCGGCTGCTGTCAGCCAATATTCGACCCGCTATGTCGGGTACTGCTGATATCGCGGCGAGAGAGGCCATGCTTTTAGGAGCCATGTTTGCGGGGCAAGCGTTTGCCAATGCGCCCGTTGCGGCGGTGCATGCGTTGGCATATCCCCTGGGCGGGCATTACCACATCCCTCATGGTTTAAGTAACTCACTCATGCTGCCTAGCGTGCTGGCCTACAATGCTGCTGTGGTTGGGGATTTGTACGCTGAAATGGCGCAAGAGTTACCGGGTGACGTAGCGTTAACAGCCGACAGTTTCATAGGGTGGTTTGAAGCATTGATTGCAGATTCTGGGTTGCCGGCGACGCTTGAAGCGGCGGGCGTACCGAAGGATGATTTGCCGATGCTGGCGTCCGACGCCATGTTGCAACAGCGGTTACTGGTGAATAACCCCGTTCCCGTCAATGAGGCCGATGCGCTAGCGCTTTATCACCGTGCCTGGGGAGGTGGCCGGTGAGTCATCCTGAACCCGCGCCTAGAACATGCTTTCAGCGTTTTTACCCAGTGCCTACACGCTGGGCCGATAATGATATTTATGGCCATGCGAACAACGTCGCTTACTATGCATGGTTCGATACGGTGGTTAATCAATTTCTTATTGAAAAGGGCGGTATGCGGCCGGGTGCGGATTCCGTGGTGGGTTACGTGGTGGCGTCGTCGTGTAATTATTTTGCGCCGGTTGAGTATCCGCAGTGTTTACAGCTGGGGCTGCGTGTTATTCGCCTGGGGACTAAATCGGTCACTTGGGAGATCGGTGTATTTGTCGAGGGTGACACAGTGTCGCGAGCGACCGGTCAATTTACTCATGCGTTTGTGGACCAAGCCAGCAATCAATCAGCACCGATTCCAGAGCGTATTCGCCTCGCAATTAAAGCCGATTTCGACGTCTGAGACGACTACCGCGCAGCGCGATAAACAGCGCTACGAGTAGCATTACGCTCGCGCTAAGCGCTGACATTGTAGGGTCGTACGTGTAGAGACTGCCGCATATTACCGGCCCAAGGACGAAGCCTGCTGCAGGAAAAGCCGTTACCAGCCCGGCGACTGAGCCCTGCTCCTGCGGCGTCACCGCCAGCGAAGCTCCAGCGGCAATGCCCGGCGCGGCTAGCCCGAGACCGGCACCCATCGATGCCATTCCAACCAGAATAGGTGCAAACGAACTGGCTGCCGCCACAATTAATGAGCCCAGTAGCATCAGCACGACACCTATTCGCAGCAATATGACGGGAGCGCCCTGAAAACGTTGCGCGATCGTCAGCTGCATTGTTAGCGTCATCAAAGCTGCCACCATGAGGCATATACCCATATGTTGGGCGGTCTCGGTACCGGTTAGCAGCAGCATGTCTTGCAGGCGAAACGCCAGGGTTTGTTGAATGCCGGCAAAGCCCGTAAATGCACATACCGAGCACATGAGAAGGCCCCGGACCCGCTTGTCAAAAGTAGCGAGTTTTTTCTGATCTTTTTGGCGGCCTGTGGCGCTGCGATCATTGGGCAGATAGCGCGCGATGATGATCACGGCGACGATTGCAAGCCCTGTGGCCGTATAAAGAGGGAAGAGTAGGCCTAGGCCGGCAAGTGCCCCGGCCATGATTGGGCCAAAAATCATTCCTAGGCTGCCCGATGTTCCTAGCTTTGCCAGCGCCTTTGTGCGGTGTTGGGGTTGGCTGTAGTCGGCGGCATAGGCGCCAGCGGCTGGGCTGGTTGCAGACATAACTGCCGCTTGGCTGCAGCGCACGGCGAGGGCGGCCGCGAAGAGCGGGAATCCCGCTATCCAACCACGCATCGCGGCGTCGAAGACCAGCGTGAAGCAAAGATTTCCAATGGCATAACCCACCAGTCCGGCAAGTATGACGGGTTTGCGGCCTATTCGATCAGAGATGCGCCCCCAAATAGCTGAGCCAAGGCTGAAAATGAGCGCTGAGGATGAAATGAGCGTGTTGATCTGCAACTCATCAAAGCCGACATCACGGCCAAGTGGCGGCAGAATGGCGAAAATGAAGGACTGGCCAATCGCTGTGGTCAGCAGACCGCCGATAAGAAGACCCAGCTGACTCTTGGTTAGGAAAGGTCCATCGACTCTATGTTGGCTCTGGCTGGGCATGATGCGCTCGATATTTACGAGGTTCGCACTTTAGAGGAATCACTGATAAACGCAATCTATTGCTCTTGTCGATAGACACATGCGCCGTACTTCAATAAACTATGGTCCCAGCCTATATAGGACAGCGGAAAGTGCCGAATCGCGCACTCTGATCGATAGTCTGATGGTTATCGATAGTCTGATTGTTAGAGTGCGGCGAGAGTCACTGATCCAGTGGCGAGCCAAGTCGGCCGGACGTCGCACACGCTGTGCTTAATTGCTCTTGTTAAACGCTTTTCGGACGGGCGACACTTTAGGTGGCGCGCTGGATGCACCAGACTGCCCGAAAGCCACATAGACTGGGAGGTCAATTTGTCTACGCTCGCTATCCTCGCACTGGAAGATGGCACCATTTTCCGCGGCCTTTCTATTGGCGCGGCTGGTTCCACGACCGGTGAGGTGGTTTTTAATACCGCCATGACCGGCTACCAGGAAATCCTGACCGATCCATCGTATTCGCGTCAGATTGTTACGCTCACATATCCCCATATCGGCAATACCGGCACCAATGCGGAGGATGCTGAGTCGGAGTGTATACAGGCGGCAGGCCTCATTATTCGCGAGCTTCCTTTGCTGGCTAGTAACTATCGCTCGGAGCAATCTCTCGACGATTACTTGATCTCAAACAATACCGTTGCGATAGCCGATATCGATACGCGCAAGCTCACACGCATCCTGCGAGACAAGGGCGCTCAGGCCGGCTGCATTATGGCGGGAGACGATGCAACTGAAGAGGCTGCTTTAGCCCAAGCACGCGCGTTCCCCGGCTTAAAAGGCATGGATTTGGCAAAAGAAGTAACGACGCCAAAAGCCTACAGTTGGACCGAAGGCAGCTGGGTTTGGAATGAAGGCTATTCTGAAAACACCGACCGCCCGTTTAAGGTGGTAGCTCTCGACTTTGGCGTCAAGCGTAATATTTTGCGCATGCTTGTTGATCGGGGCTGCGATCTCACTGTTTTGCCTGCTCAGTCCGATATTGAGAGCGTGTTAAGCCACAATCCTGACGGCGTATTTTTATCTAACGGCCCCGGAGATCCCGAGCCCTGTGACTACGCCATTACTCTCGCTAAAGAGGTGATGGCGCGCGGAATACCGTTATTTGGTATTTGTCTCGGTCACCAAATCATGGCCTTGGCGAGCGGGGCGAAGACCGAAAAGATGAAGTTTGGCCATCATGGGGCAAACCATCCGGTTCAAACGCTGGCGGATAGCACCGTTATGGTAACCAGTCAGAATCATGGATTTACGGTGTCTGAGGCGGATCTGCCCGCGCACCTGGCGGTGACGCACCGTTCACTGTTTGACGGCACCTTGCAGGGTATCGCTCGTACCGATGTTCCGGCATACAGCTTTCAAGGGCACCCTGAAGCAAGCCCGGGCCCTCATGAGGCAGGCCAATTATTTGATCCTTTTATCGATGCCATGCGCACTGCGCAGGCTAACTGACTCGGGAGAGTTTTCATGCCAAAACGGACCGATATCCAGAGTGTTTTGATCCTCGGTGCTGGCCCCATCGTGATTGGGCAGGCCTGTGAGTTCGATTACTCCGGTGCCCAAGCGTGTAAGGCGCTCCGTGAAGAGGGTTATCGAGTAATACTCGTTAACTCCAATCCGGCGACGATCATGACGGACCCTGCCATGGCCGACGCCACCTACATCGAGCCGGTCGAGTGGCAAACAGTCGCGCGGATCATAGAGCGCGAGCGTCCAGATGCCATTCTCCCGACCATGGGAGGGCAGACGGCTCTTAACTGTGCCCTAAATCTAGCGGCTGAAGGCGTGCTCGAGAAGTATAACGTCGAGATGATTGGAGCGACGAAAGAGTCAATCGATATGGCCGAGGATCGAGAGTTATTCGATCAAGCCATGAAGCGCATAGGTCTGGCAACGCCTCGAGCCTCCACGGCACACAGTCTTGATGAAGCGTTTGAGGTGCTTGAAGAGCTGGGATTTCCCTGCATTATTCGCCCATCTTTCACTATGGGTGGCTCGGGCGGTGGAATCGCTTACAACCGCGATGAGTTTGAAGAGATTTGTTTGCGGGGCCTCGATCTATCGTCAACCAACGAAGTCCTCATCGATGAGTCGTTGATAGGCTGGAAAGAATACGAGATGGAAGTTGTTCGTGATAAAAACGACAACTGCATTATTATTTGCGCGATTGAAAACTTCGATGCCATGGGCGTGCATACCGGGGACTCTATCACCGTCGCCCCAGCTCAGACGCTGACCGACAAAGAATATCAAATCATGCGCGACGCCTCTCTGGCGGTACTGCGTGAGATCGGTGTTGAGACGGGTGGCTCTAACGTTCAGTTTGGCCAATGTCCTGATACGGGGCGCATAGTGGTCATAGAAATGAACCCCCGTGTCTCGCGGTCCTCGGCGTTAGCGTCGAAGGCTACAGGCTTTCCCATTGCGAAAGTGGCTGCCAAATTAGCGATCGGATATACGCTCGATGAGCTGGCCAACGATATCACCGGTGGCAAAACGCCAGCCTCGTTTGAGCCTGCTATTGATTATGTGGTCACCAAGATTCCGCGCTTTGCATTTGAAAAATTTGCCACTGCAGATGCGCGCTTAACGACGCAAATGAAGTCAGTCGGTGAAGTCATGGCTATCGGCCGGACTTTCCAAGAATCTATGCAGAAAGCATTGCGTGGCTTAGAGGTTGGCTCATTGGGTTTCGAGCCGAAGCTTAAGGTCACCGATTCGGATTCACGCGCTGAACTCATCGATTGCTTAACGAATCCCGGTGCGGAGCGTTTATGGTATGTGGCTGATGCGTTCCGAGCAGGCTTCTCTATTGATGAAGTGTACGGTTACTCAGGTATCGATCCGTGGTTCCTGGTTCAAATTGAAGACATAGTCATTCGAGAGACGGCGTTAGTTGGCCGCGAACTGACCAGTATTGATTACAGCGAGCTACGTCAGCTAAAGCGCAAGGGTTTTTCCGATGCGCGATTGGCGAGCCTGCTTGGCACGACGGAAAGTGCATTCCGCAGTCACCGCCATAGTTTGAATCTACATCCTGTGTACAAGCGGGTTGATACTTGCGCAGCCGAGTTTGCTACTTCTACCGCTTATATGTACTCAACCTATGAAGACGAGTGTGAGTCGCAGCCTACCGACCGTAAAAAGATTCTTGTGCTAGGGGGTGGGCCTAACCGAATTGGGCAAGGTATTGAGTTCGACTATTGCTGCGTTCACGCTGTGCTTGCGATGCGTGAGGACGGCTACGAAACCATCATGGTGAACTGTAACCCCGAGACAGTATCCACCGACTATGACACGTCAGACCGGCTTTATTTTGAGCCAGTCACTCTTGAGGACGTACTCGAGATCGTTGCCGTGGAAAAGCCGGTTGGCGTGATTGTGCAGTTTGGTGGCCAGACACCGCTTAAGCTGGCTCGCGCGCTTGAAGCCGCCGGCGTACCAATCATAGGTACGACACCTGATCAAATCGACCGGGCGGAAGATCGTGAGCGCTTCCAGAAAATGATTCAGGCTCTAGGCTTAAAGCAGCCTGATAACACAACGGTGCGAAGCGTTGATGAGGCTTTGGAAGCCGCGTCCCGTATTGGTTATCCACTCGTGGTTCGGCCTTCCTATGTTCTTGGCGGTCGCGCGATGGAAATCGTTTATCGGGAGGACGACTTATTGCGCTACATGCGTGACGCGGTCCGTGTCTCCGATGATTCGCCAGTGTTGCTAGATAGTTTTCTGAGTGCTGCTATTGAGGTAGATATCGATGCAGTTAGTGACGGGACCGATGTTGTTATTGGTGCCATCATGCAGCATATCGAACAGGCTGGCGTGCACTCGGGTGACTCGGCGTGTTCGCTGCCCCCCTACAGTCTGGCCGCCGACGTTCAGGATAAGATGCGGGACGTCGTTAAGGCGATGGCGCTAGAGCTGGGCGTTTGCGGATTGATGAATGTGCAGTTGGCGTATCAAGATGACGAGATTTATGTAATTGAAGTGAATCCGCGCGCCTCACGAACCGTGCCGTTCGTTTCGAAGGCGGTCGGCGTTTCGCTTGCAAAAGTGGCCGCTCGCTGCATGGCTGGACAATCCCTGGCCAGTCAAGGGGTCACCAAAGAGGTTATCCCTAGCTATTACTCGGTTAAAGAGGCGGTATTGCCCTTCAATAAATTTCCTGGCATTGACCCTATTCTCGGCCCTGAGATGAAGTCCACGGGCGAGGTCATGGGTACAGGCGATACGTTTGCTGCGGCGTTTGCAAAAGCGCAATTGGGTGCCGGTGACATTCCACCTCAGTCAGGCTTGGCGTTATTTAGCGTTCGTGACGTCGATAAAGACGAGGCCGTAACCTTGGCAGCTCGTCTTGTTGCCCGAGGGTTTACGTTGGCTGCGACTGGTGGCACCGCAGATGCCTTTGAGGCAGCAGGGCTTAGCGTACGCCGAGTGAACAAGGTTCGAGAAGGGCGGCCACACATTGTCGATTTGATAAAAAACGATGAAGCAAGTTTGATTGTGAATACGACCGAGGGTCGCACGGCCATTCTCGATTCTGCGCCCATTCGAGCGAGTGCTGAACGGCACAAAGTATATTACACGACGACCATTGCAGCGACGGAAGCGGTTTGTATGGCCCTCGAGCAAGAGAAGGACGTTACCGTTCGGCGTTTGCAAGACCTGCATGAGAGTATTGCGTTATGAACAAAGTGCCAATGACAGTAGCTGGCGAGAAAACGTTACGAGCTGAACTCGAGCAGCTAAAGAAAGTCGATCGGCCACGCATAATCGCGGCGATCGCTGAAGCGCGTGAGCACGGTGATTTAAAGGAAAATGCGGAATATCACGCCGCGCGTGAGCAGCAGAGTTTTGCCGAGGGGCGCATTAAAGAAATCGAGCATAAACTTTCCCACGCTCAGGTGATCGACGTGATGGCAATTCCTCACACGGGTAAGGTTATCTTTGGTACCACGGTCGATCTCATCAATGTCGATAACGACACTAAGGTGACGTATCGTATTGTCGGTGAAGATGAGGCTGACGTGAAACAAAATCGCATTTCTGTCGGCTCGCCGATTGCCCGCGCGCTTGTTGGTAAGAGCGAGGGTGACGAAGTCGTGGTGAAAGCACCGAGTGGCGACATCTTTTATGAAATCGATCGCGTGCACCATCTCTGATTATTATTTGATAATCATTATCATCTTTGTTACCGTCCCGACCCCTTTCGTTGGATCGCGTTGATGATACTTCCCTCACACTGCAAGCCTCTTTGGGTACTTCGCGAGAGTGATTGCGGCGTTGTCGAAGGGTTCGATGACAACATGCCAGAGGCATACCGCATTCGTTTGATGGAGTTTGGTTTTCACCCAGGGGAGGTCGTAAGCTGTTTATTAACACCTGGCTTGGGTGCTCCCCATGTGTATCGTGTGAGTAATACCGTGTTCTCACTTGACGAAGATATTTCCGCTCATGTTTTCATTCGTGTAACGAGTGACGAATCAAAGGTGGGAAACCAATGAGTCGCGTACTTCTCATTGGAAGCCCCAATTCAGGCAAAAGCTCGTTATTCAACCGATTGACTGGCCTCAATCAGCGCGTAGCTAATTATCCGGGAATTACGGTCGACGTATCGGCAGGCGCGCTCGCGAAAATGCCCGATGTTGAGTTGGTCGACTTTCCGGGCACGTACTCCTTAAGCCCTATTTCTTCGGAAGAAGCTGTGGCGGTAGAGTACTTTCAGCGCTCATTGGCTGACCCACAAGTTCGGCACGTGTTGTGTGTTGTTGACGCGACGCGGCTCGAGAAAAGTCTCTATTTTACCTTGCAAGTCATTCGCGAAAGCCAGCGGCATAACAAAACCGTTTCGGTGCTGGCCAATATGACCGATATCATCACCAGCAACGGGTTGAGCTTTGACGATGAAGGTTTGGCGCAGCAACTTGGTGCCCCCGTATTTCGAGTTTCCGCAAAATCCGGTGTTGGCCTGGACGCCGTGATAGCTAGGCTGCGTCAATCGTTGATTCGTGAGGACGCGCCTATCGCTAAGTGGGCTGATACACCCGACACTTTGCTGCGCGGGACGGCCCACCAGCTTTCCCATCGTTATGGGCCCAAAGGTGATTTGCTTATTCGTCGTCAAACGCGGTTGGATCGTTTCTTCTTGGGAACGGTGACCGGCGGCATCGCTTTTTTTGTCATCATGCTAGTTCTTTTCCAGTCAATCTTTACGTGGTCGGCGCCGGTGATGGACGCAGTCGAGGCGTCGATCTCGGCCATTGGTGCTGCCGTTGTGCCAATGATAGGCAACCCCATCCTGGCTGATTTCACGGCAGATGCTCTGTTCGGCGGCGTTGGTGCGTTTCTAGTATTCGTACCTCAAATCTTTGTACTGACGCTTATTATTGGGATCTTAGACGACACAGGTTACTTGGCGCGTGCGGCGCTTATTTGCCATCGCCCGCTTAAGCTTTTCGGTCTTACAGGGAAAAGCTTTATCCCAATGTTATCTGGGGTCGCCTGCGCGATCCCTGCGATCTACGCAGCTCGCGCGGTAGATTCACCGCGCCAACGTATGATGACGTATCTCGCGATTCCCCTCATGCCATGCTCAGCGCGTTTGCCGGTGTACGCCCTGTTAATTGCCATCTTTATACCTTCAGGCACGACGTTTTTTGGTCTCGTCGGTTGGCAAGGGGTTGCAATGTTTTCGATTTATTTTTTCGGCATGCTATGCGCCTTATTGGTGACAGGCATTGTGAGCCGGTTTACCAAAAATGAGGGCACGCCTGATCTACCCTTTGTGCTGGAGTTGCCGCCGTATCGAACGCCATCACCGGTACCCATAATTCGTAACGCTATTAATCGCAGCCGGCACTTTGTAACAAAGGCTGGCAAAGTGATTCTTATGGTCACCATCGTTGTGTGGATTTTAGGCTACTTTCCTAATCAGGGCGCCGGTCTTGCGGACAGCTGGCTAGGGGTTATCGGACGGTTTATCGAGCCCGTGTTTGAGCCGATCGGTTTAGACTGGCGCTACGGCGTAGCCATACTCAGCTCCTTTTTGGCGCGTGAGGTGTTTGTCGGTACGTTGGGAACGATATTTGGTATTGATGGCGCCGAAGACAATATGTTGCCACTGGTCGACCAGATTCAGGCGAGTGGTTTGCCGCTGGGCTCAGGCCTCGCGTTACTGGTGTTCTTTGCGATTGCATTACAGTGCGTATCAACCGTAGCAATTTTGTCTCGCGAGGCAGCCTCGCCGCGAGTCGCATTGCAAATGCTCGTCAGCTACCTAGTGGTCGCATACGTCATGGCGCTACTGGTTTTCAACGTCACAGAGTTATTCGTTTAACTATCTCAGCGGCCTCAGCGGCGCCGTAGTCGCTTTGGCTAGAGCGTTCTTTGCAGGTTGGATTTCTTCGGATCGGCCTTCTTTGCGCGGCGCAACAACGTTGCGGTATTACCAATGCGCTGCACTAAGGCGGCTTTTGCCGTCGCACGCAACTCATCGATAAGCTGATCCCTTAGTTCGCGCTCACCAACGGCAACCTTAATTTTAATAAGCTCATGGTCATCGAGGGCGCGCTCAATTTCCGCGAGCACGTTTTCGCTCAAACCATTGCCGGCAATGGTGACTACGGGCTGAAGTTTGTGCGCGAGTGCTCGGTATTGTTTGAGTTCGGCGTTGGTCAATTTTACAGGGCTATCGTTTGTCATTGGCTTAGTCGGTACACTGGGGACCCTAAGTTTACGCTACCCGAGCCACCCGAGTCTTATTTCATGGCGAAAAAAAAATCATCGAGTCGTGCCTGGTTGAAAGAACACCACGATGACATCTACGTTCAGCGAGCCCAAAAAGAGGGTTATCGTTCGCGGGCATGTTACAAGCTCCTCGAGCTTAATGATCGAGATCGGTTAATTAAGCCGCGTATGACGGTGCTGGATTTGGGCTCAGCCCCCGGCGGCTGGTCTCAAGTGGCCGCTAAGCTGGTAGGCCACAATGGGCGCGTTATCGCCAGCGATATTCTCGCTATGGATAACATCGCCGGCGTGGAATTTATCCAAGGCGACTTCACCGAGGAAGTGGTTTTCGATCAATTACTGGCGTGTATCGGCGATGACTCTGTCGATGTGGTGCTGTCTGATATGGCGCCTAATATGAGTGGTGTGACCGCGGTAGATCAGCCTCGGTCAATGTATTTGGTGGAGCTTGCTCTCGATCTGTCAACGCGGGTCTTACCGCCAGGCGGGATATTTGTCGCTAAAGTCTTCCACGGCGAGGGGTTTGAAGAGCTGATGGCTGAAACTCGGCGCCTGTTTTCCAAGGTCTTAACAAGGAAGCCGGAAGCGTCTCGGCCTCGCTCCCGGGAGGTCTATTTGGTGGCATCCGGGTTCAAAGGCGCGTGATTGGGCGTTTTTTTTGTTCAAAACTCCTCAAAATCGACCTTAGCTCTTGAAAAATGATGCTCGGGGTCGCACATCACATGTAACCGCATGTTGTTTATGGGCCTGTTGTCGACCCATAAGCGCGTTATACTGTCTGGCCCGCAACGATGTTAGCGGCGCTTAAGAGGGACTTATTTTGAACAATATGGCGAAAAATCTTCTGCTTTGGTTGGTGATTGCTGCAGTCTTGCTGTCGGTATTCAACAACTTCAATATGCAGGCTACTACTGAGGAGGTTGGCTACTCAGACTTCATAGAAGAAGTGCAGAACGACCGCGTACGCAAGGTTGTCGTCGACGGGCTGACCATCAGCGCCGAGCGCTCAGATGGATCTGAATTTGAAACCATACGTCCCATGGTTGAAGACCCCAAATTAATGGATGATCTTCTGACGCATAACGTGGTTGTGGAAGGCCGTAAGCCTGAGCAGCAAAGCGTCTGGATGCAGCTACTTGTGGCCAGCTTCCCCATCCTGATCATTATTGCAGTGTTCATGTTTTTCATGCGCCAAATGCAAAGCGGTGGCGGCGGCCGTGGCGGCCCCATGAGCTTTGGTAAGAGCAAGGCTAAGTTGCTGGGCGAAGACCAGATTACGACCACTTTTGCCGATGTAGCGGGTGTGGAAGAAGCTAAAGAGGATGTGCAGGAGCTGGTTGAGTTTTTGCGTGACCCCAGTCGTTTTCAGAAGCTCGGAGGTAAAATACCTCGCGGCGTGTTAATGGTTGGCCAACCCGGCACAGGTAAAACGCTGCTTGCGAAAGCGATTGCGGGCGAGGCAAAGGTGCCATTTTTCACCATCTCAGGCTCAGACTTTGTCGAGATGTTTGTCGGCGTGGGTGCATCGCGCGTGCGCGACATGTTTGAGCAAGCTAAAAAGCAGTCACCTTGCATTATTTTTATTGACGAAATTGACGCTGTGGGCCGCCATCGTGGTGCTGGTCTTGGCGGTGGTCACGATGAGCGAGAGCAAACCTTGAACCAACTGCTTGTCGAGATGGACGGTTTTGAAGGTAACGAAGGGGTGATTGTTATTGCCGCGACCAACCGTCCTGATGTACTTGATCCCGCGTTGTTGCGTCCTGGACGGTTTGATCGTCAGGTTGTTGTTGGCTTGCCAGATATTCGCGGCCGTGAGCAAATTCTTAAGGTGCACATGCGAAAAGTACCTTTGGGTGAAGATGTCGAGCCTGCGAAAATTGCGCGCGGCACACCTGGGTTCTCTGGTGCAGATCTCGCTAACTTAGTTAACGAGGCGGCATTATTTGCCGCTCGAACAGGCTTGCGCATGGTGAACATGCATCAATTCGAACTGGCAAAAGATAAAATCATGATGGGGGCTGAGCGCCGTTCGATGGTGATGTCGGAGTCAGAGAAGCGCAATACAGCCTTCCATGAGGCAGGCCATGCCATTGTAGGGCGCCTCATGCCTGAGCATGATCCTGTCTATAAAGTATCGATCATTCCTCGTGGCCGAGCGCTTGGCGTCACGATGTTTCTACCTGAGGAAGATCGATATAGCCACAGCCGTCGCCACATAATTGGTCAAGTCACGAGTTTGTTTGGTGGACGCGTTGCCGAAGAAATGACTTTGGGGGTGGACGGCATCACCACGGGCGCATCTAACGATATACAAAGAGCCACAGAGATCGCCCGCAATATGGTCACTAAGTGGGGTCTGTCCGAAGCTTTGGGCCCACTTATGTACGACGAGGGTGGCGAAGAGGTCTTTTTGGGGCGATCCGCTGGGCAGCCGGCTAAGGCTATGTCAGACGAAACGGCACGAGCGATTGATCATGAAGTTCGGAAGATTATCGATGAATGCTACAGCGAAGCGCATCGCATACTTGAGGAAAATCGTGGCAAGCTAGATATCATGGCAGACGCGCTTATGCGCTATGAGACCATCGATGCTGAGCAAATCGACGATATTATGAACGACAGAACACCGCGTCCGCCCGCAGATTGGAACGGCGACAGCTCTGGTGATTCACATGGCGGCGGTCAATCGGCGGACAGTAAAGAGTCCACAGGACCTATTGGCGACCCTGCCGGAGAGCACTAAGTCCGGTTGCTACGTGACCAACCTACCCACAGCCGGCACGGTCTTAGACTGTGCCGGTCGTTCTTTAAACCTCGGTGCGCCACGCGTCATGGGGGTTCTCAATATCACACCCGATTCCTTCTCCGATGGCGGACAGCTACTTAATAGTGGGGGCATCGCGAGCGATAGCCTGTGCCAGCGGGCCGAGCACATGCTCAACGCCGGTGCTGCTCTGTTAGATATAGGCGGTGAATCAACCCGACCCGGCGCGGTGGCTGTGGGCGAGCAAGAGGAGCTCGATCGGGTTCTGGGTGCGCTCGCTATTTTAGCCCCGCGTTTCGATACGATTTTCTCAGTCGACACGAGTACGCCCGCTGTAATGACTCAGGCGTGCCGGTACGGCGCGGGTATGATCAACGATGTTCGCGCTCTTCGCCGGCCGGGCGCCTTAGAAGCGGCTGCGGCGACCGAGCTGCCCGTTTGCTTAATGCATATGCAAGGGTCTCCGGATACGATGCAACGTGATCCCAGCTACGATGACGTCACTGAAAACGTATGCTCGTTTTTACGCGGGCGAATTGAGGCGTGTCGCGAGCATGGAATAAGTGATGAGCGCATTGTGCTCGACCCAGGCTTTGGATTTGGTAAGACCGTCGAGCACAACTTTAAGCTGTTGGCGGAGCTGTCTCAGGTTGTGGCTATGGGTTACCCGGTACTGGCTGGTTTATCCCGAAAATCGATGATTGCAGGTGTTTTGGATCGGTCGGTAGAGCAGCGCCTGCCCGCCAGTATTGGCTTGGCGGTTATTGCCGCAATGCAGGGTGCACGCTTAATTAGGGTGCACGATGTGCCCGAGACAGTTGATGCGCTGGCGATGATAGGGGCTATGACAGGGGCTGTCAGGGTAGGCGCGACGGAGCAATTGGATCAATGAAGAAGCACTATTTTGGTACTGATGGTATTCGGGGTCGAGTGGGTGACGCACCAATAACCCCCGACTTTATGCTTAAACTTGGCTGGGCCGCGGGCCGTGTTTTTCGAGAAACCTGGGGTTCGCGTCCCACTGTTATTATTGGCAAGGATACCCGGGTTTCAGGCTATATGTTTGAGTCCGCGCTTGAGGCGGGGCTAGTCGCTGCGGGCGCCAACGTAAAACTGCTAGGCCCAATGCCAACGCCTGCCGTGGCGCTAATGACTCGCACACAGAATGCAGCGGCGGGCATCGTGATCAGCGCGTCGCATAACCCATTTTACGATAACGGCATCAAGTTCTTCTCTGACCAAGGCGCCAAGCTGTCGGATGTAACTGAGCTCGCAATCGAAGCGGCCATAGAGGCCCCGCTGGTGACCGTTGATCCTAGCGAGTTAGGAAAGGCGACGCGGCTTGTTGACGCTGCCGGCCGTTATATCGAGTTTTGCAAAGCGACCTTCGGTGAGGAGCGTTCTCTACGCGGTTTGAAAGTAGTCATCGATTGCGCCCACGGCGCTACCTATCACATCGCACCGTCAGTATTCAGCGAGTTGGGTGCCGAGGCAGATATCGTAGCGGCCAGTCCTGACGGTTATAACATCAATGATAACGTTGGCTCCACATCGACACGCGCGCTGTCTGAGCGTGTTCGAGCGGTTGGCGCGGACCTAGGGATCGCATTTGATGGCGACGGCGACCGAGTGGTCTTTGTCGATGATCAGGGCGTTCTCGTGGATGGCGACGAGCTCCTTTATATTTTGACTATGCATCGTGTAGCCACCGGCCGAGCAGATTCAGGCGTGGTAGGTACGCTCATGTCGAATATGGGCTTAGAGCTCGCGTTAGCTGAGCACGGCATTAAATTAGAGAGAGCAAAAGTCGGCGATCGACATGTGAAAGAGCTCATGCAGAAACAGGGCTGGCATCTCGGCGGTGAGTCGTCAGGCCACTTGATTTGTAGCGATGTCTCAACGACCGGAGATGGCATAGTGTCTGCGCTTCAGGTGCTTGCCGCGATGGTCGACGGGAAAAAATCTCTGCGTGAATTACTGGCAGGCATGGTAAAGCTGCCACAAGTATTGCTCAATGTGCCTGTGACGGCCTCGATGAATCTGGATTCCCCCGCGATTCAGGCGGTAACTCAACAGGTAGAGGAGGCGCTTCTTGGGCGCGGTCGTTTACTGTTGAGACCGTCGGGCACAGAGCCTGTGATTCGGGTGATGGTTGAAGGCGACTCTCTTGAGGAGATACAAGCGCACGCGCAGCATGTCGCAGATGTACTGACGGCCGCGGCGTAATGTTGAAAATAACGTCTGGTAGATTTGTTGCTTGCGGCCTAACGTTCCTTTGGTTAGACTCGCGCGCCTGTTTCGGGAGGGTTTTGGCATGAGCGCTTTGGTCATTGCCAACTGGAAGATGAACGGTGCGTTATCTGCGATAGAGACTTTTGCGGAGGCGTGGGCTTCGGTGGTTGTGCCGGACGACGTACACATCGTGATTTGCCCCCCCTACGTGTATTTATCAGCGGTTCGAGAGGCTATGCCTCGCGGTGTGCAGCTTGGGGCGCAAGATTGTGCCGGGCATAAAGCCGGCGCATTTACCGGCGATGTCGCAGCAGACATGTTGGTAGAGTCGGGCTGTGATTGGGTTATTGTTGGGCACTCTGAGCGCCGTCAGTACCATGCTGAGACCGACGAGCAAGTGGCTCAAAAAGCACGTCTAGCGCAAGAAGCGGGTTTGTGTGCCGTTGTTTGTGTGGGTGAGCAGCTTGCGCAGCGCGAAGCAGGCGAGCATAAACAGGTCGTCTCAGGGCAGCTCGTCGGATCACTTGACGGTGTAGGCCTGGAAAATTTGGTCGTTGCTTATGAGCCTGTTTGGGCCATTGGCACGGGGCATTCCGCATCCCCACAACAAGCGGAAGACATGCATCGTTGGATTAAAGACTGTCTAATGACGCGATACGGCGCTAACGCACAGCAGATTCCAGTAATCTACGGTGGCAGCGTTAAGCCAGAAACAGCGGCAGAGCTGTTTGCTTGCGAAACAATTGACGGAGCGCTGGTAGGTGGCGCATCTCTTGAGGCGATTAGCTTCGCAGAGATCGCACAGGCAGGAGCTTCCGGGAGGAATTAGTGGAACAGATTATTCTAGTCGTACACTTGCTAGTATCACTGGCAATTATCGGCTTGATCATGATGCAGCGAGGTAAGGGCTCTGATATCGGTGCTTCCTTTGGCGCTGGCGCATCGCAGACGTTGCTTGGCAGTTCCGGTAACACGAATGTGTTGACCAAGGGCACTGCTTGGTTAGTTGTGGCTTTTTTCTCAACGAGCTTTGGGTTGGCAGTGATCGCTGACAGCCGAACGGCGGGGGAAGATAATTTAGGCTTTGAGTTGCCAACTGACTTGGCGCCTCTACAGGCCCCTCCTATGGACAGTGAGCTGCCCCAGGTTGACGCAGGAATTTCTGCGCCTGATGCAACTTCTGACCTACCGGTGCTTGAGTTGGAGGGTGGGTCAGCTGTAGACTCCTCCAGCGATTTACCTCAAGGTTAAAAAAATACGCGGAAGTGGTGGAATTGGTAGACACGCTATCTTGAGGGGGTAGTGGCCATAGGCTGTGCGGGTTCAAGTCCCGCCTTCCGCACCAACAGTAAAAAAGGCTCCCATGATTGGGGGCCTTTTTTTTGCTGTTGTCATTTGCAAGCCAGACAATTGAGCAACGTGACCGCAGATATATGATTTTCTTTGGCGCAATAGGTTGACCCAGCGAGTTCGCGTCCCTATACTCCTGCGCCTCTGATCGAGACAATATGTTCGATCTTAGTGACAGCCAGCAGCGTTGTAATGTGTTTACGATGGTGCCAAGGGGGCGGTCACTACAGGTTTTTGATGCGGGGTGGAGCAGCCTGGTAGCTCGTCGGGCTCATAACCCGAAGGTCGTCGGTTCAAATCCGGCCCCCGCTACCAAATCGACGGTATTTATTGCTCAAAATATCGTCACGTGTGAAGCCCCTTATTGGGGCTTTTTCGTATCCGCAGAAAATGCCGTTGGCGGATTGCAGGAGAAATCAGCGATGTCAGGAAAAGAATCGCGATTGACTGAGCTTCTCGCGCCAACCATTGGGTCGCTGGGTTTTGAGCTCTGGGGACTTGAACTCATTTCTCCCAATCGCAAAGCTACGCTTAGGTTGTACATCGAAGGTGAAGATGGAGTAACCGTTGGTGACTGCGCGACGGTTAGCCGTCACGTGAGCTCTGTGCTTGATGTGGAGGATCCTATTCAAGGTGAGTACACTCTAGAGGTGTCTTCTCCTGGAGTTGATCGGTTGTTGTTCAAGCCTGAGCAGTATGGGTTGTACGTTGGTGAACCCATTGAGATTAAACTTCGCCTCCCTTTTGAGGGTCGCCGCAAGTTCCGCGGCTGGCTGTTAGGGATCGAAGGCGACGATGTCGTCGTGCGGGTAGACGATCATGAGTATCTGCTGCCCATGCAACATATAGACAAGGCAAAGGTAGAACCTCGCCTTGAGGTCGGTAAGGCCAAGAGTAACAAATCTACTGACACGGCAAAATAAAGCCGGACGCTGGGATACGTATGATAAACAAAGAAATTTTGATGGTCGCGGAAGCGGTTTCTAACGAAAAAGGTGTTTCGGAAGAGATCATCTTTGAAGCAATTGAGCTGGCCTTAGCCACCGCAACCAAAAAGCGCTACGACGAAGATGCGGATATCGAAGTCAAAATTGACCGCAAAACGGGTGACTATGTGACTACTCGTCGCTGGCTCGTCGTGGCAGATACTGAGTTAGCGTTGTTGGGCACGCAGTTCACCACCGAGGAGGCCGCAGAAGCGAACGCCGACCTTAAGGTAGGCGATGTGCACGAGGAGATCGTCGACAATGTCGATTTTGGCCGTATCGCTGCTCAGACCGCCAAGCAAGTTATTGTCCAGCGCGTCCGAGAAGCTGAGCGCGCCCAGATCGTTGACGAGTACCGCGATCGAATAGGCGAGCTGTTAGCGGGCATCGTCAAGAAAGTGACTCGCGATAATATCATTATCGATTTAGGCAGTAACGCTGAAGGCCTACTTCCCCGCAGTGAGTTGATTGGTCGTGAGACATTTCGTATTAACGATCGCGTACGCGCTGTTCTCAGTGAAATTAATTCTGAGTCGCGTGGTCCTCAACTGATTTTGTCTCGGTCTTGCAAAGAAATGCTGATCGAGCTCTTTAAAATTGAAGTCCCCGAAATTTCTGAAGGCGTTATTCAGATTCGTGCAGCTGCACGTGATTCTGGGTCGCGTGCCAAAATTGCTGTGAAAAGCGGCGACCAGCGTATCGACCCTGTGGGTGCTTGCGTGGGTATGCGTGGTTCGCGGGTTCAGGCGGTCTCCAACGAGCTCGATAATGAGCGTGTCGATATTATCTTGTGGGACGACAACCCCGCACAGATGGCAATTAACGCCATGTCCCCCGCGGAAGTTGAGTCGATTGTCGTCGATGAAGATACCCACACAATGGAAGTGGCGGTAGCGGAAGACAACCTAGCCCAGGCCATTGGTCGGGGCGGCCAAAATGTGCGCTTAGCATCAGAGCTGACTGGTTGGACTATCAATGTGATGAGCGTTGATGAGGCCGTCGAGAAGCAAGAAGCGGAAACAGTGCAGGTGATGGAAACGTTCATGGAAGCCCTCGATGTCGACGAGGATGTCGCTGGCGTTCTAGTTGATGAAGGTTTTACCACGCTGGAGGAAGTCGCTTACGTCCCGCTCGAAGAAATGATGTCGATCGAAGGCTTCGATGAAGATATTTCTGAGGAGCTCCGAGCCCGAGCAAAAGACGCCTTATTGACGATGGCTATTGCCTCTGAGGAAGAGCTGGGCGCTCACGAGCCAGCAGAAGATTTGTTGAGCATGGAAGGAATGGAGCGTCATCTTGCGTTTGTGCTTGCGGGCCGTGGTGTTGTCACCATGGAAGATCTCGCGGAGCAAGGCGTTGACGACCTAATGGATATTGAAGAAATGACCGAGGAGCGTGCGGCGGAGCTGATAATGACAGCACGTGCACCTTGGTTTGCGGAGGAAGAAGGCGCCTAAAAAAACGCTTTTTTTAACGACGCAAACCCAAACGGATCAGGGAGTATCAAATGGCTCAGGCGACAGTAGAACAACTAGCAGCGACGGTAGGAGCTTCCGTCGAGCGGTTGTTGTCTCAAATGAAAGACGCCGGCTTGCCTCACGCAGCGGCCGACGAGCTTGTTTCAGAAGAAGACAAGCAAACGCTTTTGGCGTTCTTAAAGCGCAGTCATGGTGATAGTGCAGAGGCGCCCAAGAAAATCACGTTGAAGCGCAAGCAAGTGAGCACACTGCGAACGAGCGGTGCGGGCAGGCGCACAGTCAACGTCGAGGTACGGAAGAAACGCACGTACGTCAAGCGTGACGAGTCAGAGAGCGTAGCGACTGACGAGATGGTAGAGGAGCAAGATGCGACTCTCGTTGATGACGCAGCCGTTTTTGAGGCGCCTGCTGTAGAAAGCGCGTCGGAAACTGAAGTTCCTAGTGCGGTAGATGAACCGGTAACGCCCGAACCCGAGCCCGAACCTGAGCCCGAGCCCGAGCCTGAGCCCGAGCCTGAGCCCGAGCCTGAAGAAGACCTTGCGGACGTAGATCCAGAGGTGCTTCGGCAGAGAGCGGCTGCTCGTCGTCAAGCTGAAGAATCAAAGCGTAAGAGCGACCTAGAAGCGGTTGTCGAGGCAAAGAAAGCCGAAGCTCTGCGTGAAGAGCAAGAGAAGGCGGCGCGAGCTGCGGCGGCAAAAGCTGCCAAAGATCAAGCCACCCCATCGTCTGCCGGTGCTGGCGCTGATCGCAAGCCTAAGCGATTACATGATGCCCCTGTGCAGGAGGAGCCTGCCCGTAAGAAGGCTAAGGGTGGTCGTCTAGACAAGTCCTCTATTTCCGGAGCGCGTGGTAAGCAGCGTGGACATAACCTCTCGCTGAGCGCCCTCGAGGCTGCAGAAGCCGGTGGTCGCCGTCGTGGTGGTCGACGTGCCAAGAGAGGCAGTCATGAGGAGCACGGTAAGCACGGCTTTGAACAGCCCACAGAAAAGATTGTCTACGACGTGAATCTGCCAGAGAACATTGCGGTTGGTGATCTTGCACAGCAAATGGCCGTCAAGGCCGGAGTTGTGATCAAAGAGTTGATGAAGCTTGGCGTGATGGCCACTATTAATCAGATGGTTGATCAAGATACAGCGGCGCTGGTCGTTGAAGAGCTAGGACATAAAGTTAACTTGGTCAGCGTCGACGAACTTGAAGATAAGCTGGAAGAGACGCTAGCCAGTCATGAAGGAACGCTTGAGTCTCGTGCACCGGTTGTGACTGTAATGGGGCACGTTGATCACGGTAAGACTTCTCTGCTGGATTATATTCGTCATTCGCGAGTAGCGAGCGGTGAGGCGGGTGGTATTACCCAGCACATTGGTGCCTATCACGTCACGACCGATCAGGGCATGGTGACTTTCCTAGATACGCCTGGACACGCTGCGTTTACCGCAATGCGTGCTCGCGGAGCCAAGGCGACGGATATCGTTATCTTGGTCGTTGCTGCCGATGACGGTGTGATGCCTCAAACAGAAGAGGCGATCCAGCACGCTAAAGCGGCAGGAGTGCCTCTCGTTGTTGCGGTTAACAAAATCGACAAAGAAGCCGCAGACCCCGATCGCGTCAAGAACGAGTTGGCAGCGAAAGAGGTTATTCCGGAAGAGTGGGGCGGTGAAAATCAGTTTATCAATGTTTCTGCTCACACCGGTGAGGGCGTAGACGCACTACTCGACGCGGTATTGCTGCAAGCTGAATTGCTTGAGCTGAAGGCGCCTGCCGATGTTCCTGCGCAGGGTATTGTGATTGAATCTCGCCTCGATAAGGGTCGCGGTCCCGTCGCGTCACTGCTCGTGCAGGCAGGCACATTACGCAAGGGTGATATCGTTCTTGCAGGCCTGCAGTATGGTCGTGTCCGCGCGATGCTCGATGAAAACGGTAAGCCTGTAGAAAGTGCGGGGCCGAGTATTCCCGTTGAAATTCTTGGCCTTGATGGGACACCTGATGCAGGTGACCAAGTCGCAGTGGTCGAGAGCGAGAAGCGTGCGCGTGAAATCGCTGACTTCCGCCAAGAAAAAATGCGCTCTAACAAGCTGGCTCGCCAACAAGCGGCGAAGCTCGACAATATGTTTGAGTCTATGACTGCCGGCGATCGGAAAACGCTTAATCTGGTTATCAAAGCGGATGTGCGCGGTTCACTCGAGGCCCTGCAAGGTGCCTTGGCCGACCTCGGCAACGATGAAGTCAAAGTGAATGTCGTGTCAGGCGGCGTAGGTGGTCTTACCGAGTCGGATGTTTCGCTAGCAATGACGAGTTCGGCAATTATCGTCGGCTTTAACGTGCGAGCTGATGTGGGTGCGCGTCGCGTTGCTGAGCAAGAGGCCGTTGAAGTTCGCTATTACAACGTGATCTACGATTTGATCGATGACGTTAAGGCGGCACTGACAGGCATGCTGTCGCCTGAGCTGCGCGAAGAGATCGTTGGAATCGCCGAAGTCCGCGATGTCTTCCGGTCACCTAAGTTTGGCCTTATTGCGGGCTGCATGGTAACTGAAGGAGCCGTGTATCGCTCGAAGCCTATCCGTGTTTTGCGTGACAACGTTGTGATTTATCAAGGCGAGCTCGAGTCACTACGTCGCTTCAAGGATGATGCGAACGAAGTCCGAAACGGCACGGAGTGTGGTATTGGCGTCAAAAATTACAACGACGTTAAAGTGGGCGATCTCATCGAAGTCTATGATGTGAACGAAGTCGCACGGACACTCTGAGGCTAGCGTGGCGCGCGAATACAGTCGTACACAGCGGGTTGGGGATTTTCTCCAGCAGGAATTAGCGCAACTTATTCAGCGTGAGCTGCGTGATCCTCGCGTTGATATGGTCAGCGTTACGGGGGTCGATGTGAGCCGAGATTTGTCTCACGCAAAGGTGTTTTATACCCAGCTGGGAACAGACGACATAGAATCGTCCAAAGAAACGACTGACGTGCTTAACAAGGCTGCGGGTTTTCTTCGCTCGCAGTTGGCGCGATCTGCCACCATGCGAACCGTACCTCGACTGCATTTTCGGTTTGACGAAAGTGTTGGCCACGGCCGTGATATGGAAGCACTGATTCGAGACGCGACAGAGGCTGACTCCGTACGTCATACCGACTCAGCGGAAACCTCCGAGGACTAGTGGATCGTGGCTCGTAGACGACGCGGTCGTTCTGTGGACGGTGTCCTGGTCCTTGATAAGCCCGGAGGTATGACCTCCAATGGTGCGCTGCAGCGAGTTAAACGCTTGTTTGATGCGGCCAAAGCGGGACACACCGGTAGCCTAGACCCCTTAGCTACAGGTGTTCTGCCGTTATGTTTTGGCGAGGCGACTAAATTTTCTCAATACGTTCTCGATGCCGATAAGGGGTACTTAAGTACCTTTGTTTTTGGTGTTGGCACCGATACGCTCGACGCAGAGGGGGTAGAAACCGCCCGAGCGGACGCTTCATTGGTCGATACTGAGCGTTTAGACAAGGCTATGGCGTCTTTGCGTGGTCCTATCTCGCAAATACCGCCCATGTATTCTGCGCTCAAGCGCGATGGTCAGCCGCTATACAAGCTCGCGCGCGCCGGCATTGAAGTTGAGCGCAAATCCAGAGACGTCACCATCCACCATTTTGAATTGCTCGCTTTCAGACCGGGAGCAGTAGCGCAAGCGGATGTGCTGATACGCTGCAGTAAGGGCACTTATGTTCGCTCCTTGGCAGAGTCCTTGGGTGCTGCGCTAAATCTGCCGGCGCATGTGTCGGCATTGCGCCGTGATATTGCCGGCCCTTATAGCTTGGCGCAGGCGGTGACCTTAGACATGCTCGATGCTTGCGCAGCACAGGGGCAGGATGCGTTAGATGCGTTGCTAGCACCGATGGATGGGCCTCTCGATGCACTACCGTCGGTTGAGCTAGGTGATTCTGCCACTTACTACCTGAAACAGGGGCAGGCGGTACTAGTGCCAAATGGCCCAAGGAATGGTATGGTGCGCGCCTATGCGGCGTCGGGCCTGTTTTTGGGCATTGGTGAAATGCTCGATGACGGCCGCGTTACACCGCGGCGATTAGTGGTTCGATAACCACTCAAGAACACTCAGCGGACCCGTCTGTAAACCTGCACGGACGGGCTCGATTAATCAAGCAGGTTGGAGAAAGTACTATGGCGTTAGATGCAGCCACTAAAGCTCAGATCGTTACAGATTACCAGCAGTCAGCTAGTGATACAGGTTCACCTGAAGTTCAGGTCGCCCTATTAACGGCGAATATTGAGCAATTACAGTCGCATTTTAAGGAACACGCTAAGGACCACCATTCCCGTCGTGGCCTAATTCGTATGGTCAACCAGCGCCGAAAGTTGCTGGATTACCTGAAAAGCAAAGACGTGGCGCGTTACGTCGATTTGATCAAGCGTCTCGGCCTGCGTCGGTAATGACCAGCCCAATGGCCGGCTATATGCCGGCCGTTTCATTTTTTGGAGATAGTCAGTGAACGTAGTTAGAAAAACATTTCAGTACGGTGATCAAGAAATCACCCTCGAAACTGGTCGCGTAGCGCGCCAGGCTTCGGGCGCAGTACTTGTAACCATGGGTAGCACCAGTGTGTTGTGTACCGTCGTTGCAGCGCGCCAAACTCGACCCGGCCAGGATTTCTTCCCTTTGTCGGTACATTACATTGAGAAAACGTATTCTGTTGGAAAAATCCCCGGTGGATTCTTCAAGCGTGAAGGTCGTCCTAGCGAAAAAGAGACGCTGACATCGCGTCTGATTGATCGCCCGGTCCGTCCGCTTTTCCCGAATGGCTTTATGAATGAGGTACAAGTCGTTTGTACCGTTATGTCTGCAGATAAGGAAACTGATCCAGATATTCCTGCAATGATTGGTACGTCGGCTGCGTTGGCCATTTCTGGCTGCCCCTTCAACGGTCCTATCGGTGGGGCTCGGGTTGGTTTTGATCCCGCCAAAGGATACCTCTTGAATCCTACCTATGCTCAATTGGCTGATAGCGCGCTCGATATGGTTGTTGCGGGTACTTCAGATGCCGTGCTGATGGTGGAGTCGCAGGCAAAAGAATTGTCCGAAGACCAAATGCTCGGTGCGGTATTGTTTGCGCATCAAGAAATGCAAACAGTTATCAAGGCGATTAATGAGTTGGTCGAAGAGGCCGGTAAGCCGCGTTGGGAATGGCAAGCGGCGCCCGTCGATGCGGATCTTCAAGCTGCTGTTGAGGCGGAAGCTCAAGCGGCGCTCGGTGAAGCTTATCGCATTACCGAAAAAGCATCTCGCTATGAGCGCGTCGGCGAAATTCGCAGCGCGGTTGTTGAGAAGTTGGCAGTCGAAGGCGGTCCTTCGTCTGACGATATCAAAGACATCTTCAAATCCATGGAAAAGAATATTGTCCGCCAGCGTATTATCGCGGGCGAGCCACGTATTGATGGCCGCGATTCACGCACTGTGCGATCAATCATGTGCGAAGTCGATGTTCTTCCCAAGGTCCACGGGTCGGCATTATTTACTCGTGGCGAAACACAGGCCATCGGTGCAGTGACGTTGGGTTCTACCCGAGATGCACAGATCATCGATGCACTGGAAGGCGAGCGTCGCGACCCCTTCATGTTGCACTACAACTTCCCTCCCTATTCTGTGGGTGAGGCAGGTCGTATCGGTGCCACTGGTCGTCGTGAAATTGGTCACGGTCGTCTTGCGCGCCGCGGTCTCGCCGCTGTGCTGCCAAGCGAAGAAGAATTTCCTTATACGATTCGCGTCGTATCGGAAATCACTGAATCCAATGGCTCCAGCTCAATGGCGTCAGTCTGTGCAGGTTCCTTGGGCTTAATGGCTGCCGGTGTACCCCTTAAGGCACCTGTTGCCGGTATTGCAATGGGTCTAGTGAAAGAGGGCAATCAATTTGCCGTCTTGACCGACATTTTGGGTGATGAAGATCATCTGGGTGATATGGACTTCAAAGTAGCGGGAACTGCCGAAGGTATTACTGCACTGCAAATGGATATCAAGATTGAAGGTATCAATGAGCAGATTATGGAAGTCGCTCTCGAGCAGGCACAGCAGGCACGTTTGCACATCTTAGGTCAGATGAATGCGGTCCTCGAGAAGCCTCGTGAGATTACCTCGGAAAATGCGCCTAGCATGATTGCGTTGAAGGTCGACTCTGACAAGATTCGCGACATCATCGGTAAAGGCGGTGCGACTATCCGTCAAATCACTGAGGACTCGGGTGCTACTGTCGATATCAACGACGACGGTACTGTTAAAGTTTTTGGTCAAAATCAGCACGCTCGCGATAAAGCGGTCGAGATGATTATGGCTATCACTGCAGAAGCTGAAGTCGGCGCTATTTACGAAGGCGTCGTTGCTCGCATTGTCGATTTCGGTGCATTCGTGAATATTCTGCCAGGTAAAGACGGTTTGGTTCACATCTCACAAATCGCTGATGAGCGTGTTGAGAATGTTACTGACTACCTCTCAGAAGGGCAGACAGTACGCGTTAAGGTTCTCGACGTAGACCAGCGCGGTCGGATCAAGCTTTCGATGAAGGAAGTGGAAGCGAATTCAGCCGAGGCAACAGGTGAGGCTGAACCTGAAGACTTGAGCGCTGAGTAAAGGCTAGCGATCTGCAGCGTGGGCTTGGCTCCGTTGCAGTGTGCTCAGAGCTTAGAAGGGCCGTCGCCAGTAATGGCGCGGCCTTTTTTTGTGCAGTGCTGTTTTGTTTCGGGACTCACTGGCCCGCGTCTAATGGGTAGTTACAGGATCATACTGCAAGCGGTTAGATAATTATTTTATCGCCCGATTTGCCATGAGCTCTTCAACAACCGAAGGGTCTGCGAGGGTCGATGTGTCGCCGAGATTGTCTAGATCGTTTTCAGCGATCTTGCGTAGTATCCGTCGCATGATCTTGCCTGAGCGCGTTTTGGGTAAGCCTGGGGCCCACTGAATAACATCGGGCTTGGCGATAGGTCCAATCTCCCTCACACACAGACTAATTAATTCAGCTCGAAGCGTTTCTGACGGCTCTACGCCTCCCATGGGGGTGACGTAAGCATAAATACCTTGGCCCTTAATATCGTGCGGAAATCCCACTACCGCGGCTTCAGCGATGAGCTCGTGCTCAACAAGCGCACTTTCAACTTCAGCAGTCCCCATTCGGTGTCCTGACACGTTAAGTACGTCATCGACCCGGCCGGTGATACGGATGTACCCGTCAGCGTCTCGTAATGCACCGTCACCAGTGAAGTAATAGCCCGGATAGGTGCTGAAATAGGTGTCGATTAAGCGCTGGTGATCGCCATAAACGGTGCGAATTTGGCCCGGCCATGAACGCTTAATAGCGAGGTAGCCTTCCGCTGCACCGCTAAGCTCCCTCCCTGCCTCATCAAGTATGACGGGCTCTACACCGAAAAATGGAAAGCTGGCGTAGCCCGGTTTCAATGCGTGAGCGCCGGGGAGCGGGGTGATCATGATCCCGCCCGTCTCGGTTTGCCACCAGGTATCGACGATTGGGCAGCGTCCGTCGCCGACAACTGAGTGATACCACTCCCAGGCTTCAGGATTGATGGGTTCACCCACGGAGCCTAATAGTCTGAGACTCGCACGAGAATGCTTCTTTACCAGCTCATCGCCGTATGCATGGAGTGCACGAATAGCCGTGGGCGCGGTAAAGAACAGATTGACTTTATGCTTATCGATAACCTCCCAAAAGCGGCCGCCATCGGGGTGAGTTGGTACGCCTTCAAAGATAAGAGAGGTTGCGCCGTTGGCGAGCGGGCCGTAAACGATGTACGTGTGGCCGGTGACCCAGCCGACATCGGCTGTACACCACCAAACCTCGCCTTCTTTGTAGTCAAACACATATTTGAAGGTCATTGCCGCCTGAAGTAGGTAGCCACCGGTTGTGTGCAGAACGCCTTTAGGGCTGCCCGTAGAGCCTGATGTATACAGAATGAACAGGGGATCCTCTGCATCCATGCTTTCGGGCGCACACTCATTGGCTGCTGCGGCCGTGGCCTCGTGATACCAAACGTCGCGGCCTTCAACCCAAGAGATACTGCCGCCTGTTCGGTTAACCACTATGACTGAATCTACGTCTGAGCAGCTTTGTAGTGCGATATCGACATTGGCTTTCAGTGGGATTTTTTTGCCGGCGCGTACGCCTTCGTCGGCGGTAATGACCATGCGGCAATCGGCATCATTGATACGGCTCTGTAGCGCTTCTGGAGAAAAACCTCCGAAGACCACCGAATGCACCGCGCCGATCCGGGCACATGCCAGCATGGCGTAGGTAGCCTCGGGAATCATGGGCATATAAATGCAGACTCTATCGCCTTTTTGAACCCCTCGATCACGCAATACGTTGGCGAGGCGGCAGACCTTATTCTTTAATTCTGAATAGCTAATATGTGAGCTCTGGGAAGGGTCATCGCCCTCCCAAATTAACGCGGTTTGTTCGGCGCGCTCTGGAAGATGTCGATCGATACAGTTGACCGAAACATTGAGCTTGCCATCGACAAACCAATTGGCTTTGCCTCGGCTAATATCGTTGTCTGAAACTCGGGTCCAAGGCTGATCCCAGGTTAAAAACTCCCTTGCGCGTTGCGCCCAAAATGCGTCGGGGTCGTCTAGCGACTGCCGATACATGGTCGCGTAGCTTTCGGGGGTGATATGCGCATTGGCAAACTGGGGAGGTATTGGGTAAGTGCCGTGATCAGGCATCGATGATCTCCATGTTCGATCAAATAAGTATGTGCAAATAGTATAAAGCTCGCGCTGTACTTTGGTGCCTCTAATTTATCTTATTAGTATTAAATACAGGCTAGCAGCTATTATGTACGCTCTAGCGACCTAAAACTCTGGAGAATAATAATGTCACACTTGTCAGAGGCCAGTGCTCGAGAGTACTGGCGCAGGAATAAAGCGCTGATGTTCAAACTTGGACTTATCTGGTTTGCGGTTAGCTTCGGCTGCGGCGTGCTACTTGTCGATGTGCTCAATCAGATACACGTTGGCGGTTATAAATTAGGGTTTTGGTTCGCTCAGCAAGGTTCAATTTATACGTTTATCGCATTGATCTTCTATTACTCCCACGCGATGCATAAGCTCGACAAAGAATTCAATGTTGAGGAGCGCGATTAATGGATTTGGCGTTCACTACTTACTTGGTTGTCGGTTTCACTTTCGCCATTTATATCGGCATTGCGATTTGGGCGCGCGCGGGCTCGACGAAAGAATTTTATATTGCCGGTGGGGGTATACATCCGATTGCTAACGGCATGGCCACAGCGGCCGATTGGATGTCGGCAGCGTCATTTATCGGTATGGCCGGCCTGATCGCTTTTATGGGCTATGGTGGTTCGGTGTTCTTGATGGGCTGGACTGGCGGGTATGTGATTCTCGCGATGCTTCTTGCGCCTTACTTGCGTAAGTACGGCAAGTTCACGGTGCCCGAATTTATTGGCGACCGATTTTATTCCGATGCAGCCCGGATTGTTGCAGTGATTTGCCTGATTATTTGTTCGGTGACCTATGTGATTGGTCAGATGAAAGGCATCGGTGTGGCATTCTCGCGCTTCTTGGAGACTGATTACGCTACCGGTTTGTATACCGGCATGATCATCGTATTTTTCTATGCCGTTTTGGGCGGCATGAAAGGCATTACCTATACCCAGATCGCACAGTATTGCGTACTGATTTTGGCGTATACCATTCCCGCAATCTTTATCAGTTTACAGTTGACTGGGAATCCCATTCCTCAGCTAGGCTTGGGCAGTACTTTGGTTGGCACCGATACTTTTTTGCTGGATAAACTTGATCAAACCGTTCAAATGCTGGGCTTTCCCGAGTACACAACGCAGACTCGTATCAGTACCCTCAATATGTTTGCTTTCACCGCGTCGTTAATGATCGGCACGGCGGGTTTGCCTCACGTTATTATCCGATTTTTTACCGTTCCTAAAGTGAAGGATGCGCGCAGTTCGGCAGGTTGGGCGCTTGTATTTATTGCTATTCTTTACACGACGGCGCCGGCCGTCGCCGGCATGGCGCGCTTGAATATCATGCAAACCATTGAGCCTTCTCCTGGGCAGTATCTAGAGATTGATAAGCGACCTGACTGGTTTCGCAATTGGGAGAAGACAGGCCTTTTGGCGATCGAAGATAAAAATGGCGATGGCCGTATTCAGTACAGTGCAGATCCCGAGAGTAACGAATTAGTGACGCTGGATCGCGATATTTTGGTTCTTGCCAATCCTGAAATTGCCCAGCTTCCGAACTGGGTTATTGCACTGGTCGCAGCCGGCGGTCTGGCAGCCGCGCTGTCGACAGCAGCGGGCTTGTTACTGGCAATCTCGTCGGCCATTTCGCACGATTTATTGAAGAGTACGTTCATGCCCAATATCTCTGAGAAGGCCGAGCTTAACGCGTCTCGTGGCGCGATGGCCCTGGCCATCGCGGGTGCCGGCTATTTGGGTTTGCATCCACCAGGCTTTGCCGCAGGCACAGTGGCGCTCGCTTTTGGTTTGGCTGCATCATCACTCTTTCCGGCATTAATGATGGGTATCTTTTCTACTAAGGTCACTCGTGAGGGTGCTGTTGCCGGAATGCTGGCAGGCATTGGTATCACATTATTTTATGTGTTCCAGCATAAGGGCATCATGTTTGTTGCCGACTGGCGATACTTAGAAGACTGGGGCAGTAATTGGTTCTTTGGTATCGAGCCCAATGCCTTTGGTGTGGTGGGTGCAATGGTTAATTTTGCCGTGGCTATCGCAATTAGTCAGTGGACACCCGCGCCGCCTCAGCGAGTTCGAGACCTCGTCGAGGATATTCGCGTTCCGATGGGCTCAGACGTGCTGCATGTTGATCATTGATGTGAATGATCGCTCGCGACGTTAGGTGTTAAATCGATGGCTGAATCGACGTTAAAAAGGTCTGTGTTTACTGACAAGCATGTTGTCATAGCACTGCTGGTGGCGCCTATTCTGGCCATCGCCAGCTGGTACGCAGTAGGCTGGTTAGCGGGTGATCTTGCCGAGTCTGAGGTTGCCGAATCAGGGCAGGCTTACCCATTGCTAGAACGGTCCGGTTGCCGCTATGAAGGGGGTGAATGCCGGGTGAGCAATGGGGATTTCATACTGACATTGACGGTGGGTACGGTGGACAACGAAGGAGCTATCTATATCCAATCTGCGTTACCCCTAGAGTCGCTGTTGGTGGGGTTGCGATCGTCCGGTGATAGGCCGCCTCTGGCTGCTCAGCGCCAAAGCAATAATACACGTGACTGGATGTTTTTAGCCCAGGGGCCTATCGCGAGCGACGACGCTTTACGTATTGTTGCTGTGACGGGCGGAGCTGCTTATTTTGGCGAAGTATCGCTGACGTTTACCGAGTAGAGGCAGTACTGAGGTCGACTTGCCTATTATCAATGAGGCGGGTACTACCAAGACTTGCAGCGCCAAAAATAGCTACTTCAGTATCCTCTGCCTGTGCTGACGCCAAATCACTGCGCCGCCTTACTTCTATGTAGTCGGGTGTAAACCCCGTTTTGGTGAGCCGCTGTATCGCTTCACGACAAAGGGTATCGAAATCACGCCGTCCAGCGGTTATCGCTTCATGAACACGCTCTAGTTCACGATAAAGCGCTGGTGCTTTAGTGCGCTGGTCAGCACTTAAGTAGCCATTGCGTGAACTTAATGCCAGCCCGTCGTCAGCGCGTGCGGTTGCGATACCGACAATTTCAATGCCCATGGCTAAGTCGCGGACCATTTTTTTGATGAGGAGCAACTGCTGTAAGTCTTTCTCACCGAAGAGGGCGACATCCGGCTTCACGACGTTTAAAAGCTTGCAAACGACCGTTGAGACACCGTCAAAATGCCCAGGACGGCTGGCGCCACAAAGCACGTCGGTGAGCTCCGGAACGGTGACGACGGTGTGAGATTGAACTCCCTCAGGATAAATGTCTTTGTCATTTGGTGTGAACACAACATCGGTTTGAAGCGCATCGAGCTGCTTCAAGTCTTCTTGCAGCGTGCGGGGGTACGACGCTAAATCTTCATTAGCCCCAAACTGCTTTGGATTAATGAAGATAGATACGACAACGATATTTGCTCGTAACTTTGCCTGTTGAACAAGCGACAAGTGCCCGGCGTGCAGATTGCCCATCGTGGGCACAAAGGCTACGGTCGACCCTCCTGCTTTGATGTCGGCTAGGTACGCTGTCAGCTCGGCGCTGCTATCAATGGTTTTCAATCTGCGTTGCCCTCGCCTTACTTATAGACGTGTTCTTCGCGAGGATACTTGCCAGACTTCACCGCCTCTACAAACGCTTTGAGCGCCTCTTGCACAGACCCTTGCTCGAGCATGAAGTTTTGTACGAACTTGGCGGTCTTTTCAGACAATCCAAGCAAATCGTGCAGTACCAGTACCTGGGCGTCAGTACCCGCGCCTGCGCCAATACCGATAACCGGGATATCGAGTTTGGAGCTAATGTCTGCCGCTAGGTGTTCTGGCACGCACTCAAGAAGCAATATGCTGGCGCCGGCATCTTGAATTTCCACTGCGTCAGCAAGAATGGATTTTGCTTCCTTTGGTGTTCGACCTTGAACGCGATAACCGCCAAACACATTGACACTCTGAGGCGTTAAGCCAAGGTGAGCACACACGGGTATGCCTCGCTCCACCAGCTTATGGATACTGTCGCTAAGCCAAGTACCCCCTTCCATTTTGATCATCTGCGCGCCGGCTTGCATCAGCGCAGCGCCAGACGTTAATGCGCGTTCTGTGGTCTCGTAGGACATAAAGGGCATGTCTGAAACAACGAGAGAGTGAGGGCGAGCTCTACCCACGCATTTTGTGTGGTAGACCATATCGTCCAAAGTGACGGGTATCGTTGTGTCATGGCCCTGTAGCACCATGCCAAGAGAGTCACCGACCAAGATGGTTTCCGCGCCCGCTTCGCTGACCAAGCGCGCGAAAGTCGCATCGTAAGCGGTAATCATGACGAATTTTTCGCCTGCCGCCTTCATAGCATCTAGTGTGCTGATGGTTACGCGCTTACTCATTGCTGGTCCCCAGAGTGTATTTCAGTAACATCTTCGTTAAGAATGCCAGATTACCCGAAGAATGTCGGGTTGAAATAGTGCCGACCACTGCGAATATCCAATAAGTAGTCAACGAGTTGGACAAAATCCGTGTCACTTTTCACTAAGTCAATTTCATTGGCATTGACGATGAGCAACGGAGCGGCATCGTAGTAGTGAAAGAAGTCGCTGTAAACCTCATTCAGTTGTTCTAAGTAATGCCGATCGATACGGTGTTCGTTCACGGCTCCACGTTGCTCGATACGCTCGAGCAAGCGATCGGGTGATGCCTGTAAATAAATCACCAGGTCAGGCGCGGGCGCGTCTATCGTCAGTTGCTTATAAACCTTGTCATAGAGCGCATATTCATCGCTATCCAGATTAACGCGAGCAAAAAGCGGGTCTTTCTCGATGAGGAAATCTGACACTCGAACAGGTTCAAAAATGTCATTCTGGCGTAAGTCTTGAATCTTCTGAGCTCGCTGAAAGAGGAAAAATAACTGTGTTGCTAATGCCGCGTCGGCTTTGTTTTGATAAAAGCGCTCTAGGAAGGGGTTTTCATGGGCATCTTCAAGCAAGGTATCGTAGTTAAAAAGACGCGCTAAGCGCTGTGCGAGCGTTGTTTTACCAACACCAATCGGGCCTTCAATGGCTATATAGCCTGGCAGAGCACGTCCTTTTAGGTCGAGGGTTAGGTCGAGGCTTAGGCCGGGCGTCATGGGGCTTTCAGTGGGCATGAGCGCAAGCCCTGCTGGAACTGGCTGCCGACAGCGTTGCGGGCAGTTTGGTCACAGATACATTCGTAAGGCGCTTAAACATGTCGCCAACAGAGTCTTTACCGACAACTACGTAATCACCGCCAGTAAGCTCTATAAGCGGCGCAAGAACAAAGTCGCGCTCACCAATACCGGGATGCGGTAACGTTAATATCGGGCAGTGATGGTTTAGCTGATCGTAAAGGAGTAGGTCTAGATCTATGCACCGCTCACCCCAATGGCGTCGCTTGATTCGACCCATGGTTCTTTCAATGTTCTGCAGCTCACTCAATAGTTCGTGCGCACTTAGCTGCGTCTCCAGTGCGGCGCAGGTGTTGTAGAAGTCGGGTTGGTCTTGCGGCCCCATGGGTGCTGAGCGGTAAACGGCTGCTGTTTTTATGACTCGCGTTTTTGGCGCCAATGACAAAGCGTCAAGGGCTTGCTGCAACTGCTTAATTGGGTCGCCAATATTGGCACCTAAGCCGATATAGGCGCAGTTCACTGGCGTCTCCGTCTACGTGGTCGGCGAGTGGGTTTGCTGTCCTCTCTGGGCGGTGCAGTGCCGACAACATCTGGATTTAGTTGCTGTTGTTCTGTCCAAAAAACCCCGCAATCGTCGAGTTGCTCGCCAGCTTGTTCTCTGAGTAAAAGCAGATCATAGGCTGCTCTGAAGCGTCGCTGACTCATGATGTCGACGATACGCTTAGGCTTTCGCGCTTCAAGCTTCCCTTGCATCTCCCACATTTCACGCATCGGGATTGAAAAACGCTTCGGAATGGCTGTGTGCAGACAAGTTTCGGCCGTAACCTGTTGGCCGATGCTATTCATCGCTTGCGCTTGCGGCTCACCAGCTTGAGCCAACGCTTCGTAGCGAGGCTGAACAGCTGGCCAGAGCATTGCTGCGAGTAAGAAGGCCGGAGTTACGGGTCGATCTTTTCGCACGCGCTGATCAGTGCTCTGCATCGCCGCTGTAACCATCTGCTTATATCGCGGCTCCTTAGCGATCCTATCGGCTGCCTCTGGGGTCAGGTAGCGGAGTAAGTCGTAGTTGCACAGGAGTAAGAACGTGCTTTTTGCGTACCCCGACATAAACAATTTGAGAAATTCGTCGAACAGCCGTGCGGCAGGGATTTCGCTGAGCAACGGCCCGCAAACAGCAATCGCTTCAGCCGTTTCAGATTCAATATCGAATTGAAGTCGCGCTGAAAACCTTACTACTCGCAGCATTCGTACAGGATCTTCGCGGTATCGCGTCGCGGGATCGCCAATAATTCGAATGAGGCGAGCCTCAATGTCTTCTAAACCGCTTTGCTGATCGAGGACGCTTTCATCATCGGGGTCGTAGTACATTGCGTTAACAGTGAGATCTCGCCGTTTCGCGTCGTCTTCGAGTGAGCCGTAAACGTTGTCCCGCAGCAGCAGGCCTTTTTCCGATTGTTTGCTTGTCGAGGGTTTGGCTTCATCGCTGTCATGATGCCCGCGGTAGGTAGTGACCTCAATAATCTCTCGGCCTTGTCGCACGTGGACAATCTGAAAGCGGCGGCCGATGATCCGGGCGCTCCTAAACAAAGCTTTCGTCTGCTCGGGTGTTGCGTTAGTCGCAACGTCAAAGTCTTTTGGCTGCCCGTTGATTAGCAGATCGCGAACCGCGCCGCCCACAATAAAGGCTTCGAAGCCACCTTCTCGGAGGCGATGAACAACACTCAGAGCTGCGCGACTTATCGCTGCCTGATCGATGCCGTGACTGGCTTTGTCTATGACCCTCAATGAACGTCCTTTTAAGTAAAGGCTGACGTGGCCAGCAGTCTACTAAGTTACGGCGTCGGTGGGGAGAGTAATCTTTGGTCGGGAGGAACTTTTTGAAATTATCGGACTCTATAAACAAACATGGGGAAGTTTCCTTCCCCACCCAGGTCCGTTGTGACGCATTTTATTGTTATTTGGCCAATTATTGTTATTTTAGCTCTGCCCTGTAGGTAGCATGACCTGTGCCACTTGAATAAATATGTTGTTAATCAGTAGGTTAGGTTAAGTGGTATTTAGGGTGGTATTTAAATAGGCGCTTTGAGTGTTCCTGCTGTTACCTTTCATCACCCTCGGTGTTACCTATCGTGGCGCTTGTCAGGTGTGATTTTAAGCGGGTTTTTGTTTGGGCGCTTTTTTTCTCGAAATATTAAAACGCTGTCTGCGCTCCCAAAGACATTTTCGGCTAATCCCCAGCTTTTGTGCGAGCTGTGTCTCTGACATCGACTCCTGATGCTCGATGACAAACCGGTGAAAGTAATCTTCTAGGGAGAGCTCTTCATCCGTGGCCGCGCTGGTATCGCTCTGTGATTCGGGGTTTGGTGCGGGTGACGTGGCGCGGCCACGGTCCGCTGGAACTAATCGAGCTATCGGAGACGCTTGTTGTATTCCGAGATCGGCGACTTCGATCTCCGCGCCCTCCGCCATGACCACGCCGCGCTCAATGGCATGCTCAAGCTCACGAACATTGCCTGGCCACTGGTAACGCAACACCGACTCCAAGGCATGATCACTTAAGCGTCTCTCTGGCTGTTCCAGTCGTCTAGCTATGGTGCCGGCGAACCACTCAGCCATAGCTCTAATATCATTCCCTCGCGCACGCAGAGGTGGGATAACGAGGCGCAGAACGTTAATACGATAATACAAATCTTGCCGAAACTCGTTGTCTTGAGCGAGCTGGGCAAGGTCTCGATGTGTCGCGCAGATGAGTCTTACGTCCACTCGTTTGCTGGTGACTGCACCGATGCGCCTAATCTCACCCTCTTGAATGAATCGGAGTAGTCGCGCCTGTGCTGCCAGAGGAAGTTCGCCTATTTCGTCTAAGAACAATGTGCCGCCATCTGCCGCTTCAATTAAGCCGATGCGGTTGGTGTTGGCGCCGGTGAATGCGCCTTTCTCATAGCCGAATAGTTCGGACTCAATAAGCGTATCGGGGATGGCGGCGCAGTTAACAGCGACCATGCGACGGCTGGCGCGAGGGCTTGATTCATGGACTCGCCGCGCCGTGAGTTCTTTGCCAGTGCCTGTCTCGCCTAAAATAAGAACGGTCGAGTCCGTTTGCGCAATTTTTCTGACGTTGACATAGAGCTTTGCGAGGAGAGGGCAGGCGCCTTCGAAGTAGCTGTTCTCCGAGGCGTCAGTTTCTATCTGTTTGTTATTCTTGACCGTAGGATGTTGTGCCAATGCCTCGTGAACGACAGCCAGTAGATCATCGGCGGCACAAGGCTTGGCTAGGTAATCTACAGCGCCTTGCTTCATCGCCTCAACAGCCGAGCGTAGGCTCGCGTAGTTGGTCATGACAACAACGGGCACGGGATGTGCTAAGGCAATCAGCTCGCTGCCAGAATCCCCCGGTAATCGTAGTTCGGTGATGACCAAATCGAATGTGAGTAGATCGTATTGCTGATCGGCACTGGCGACGCTTCCTGCTTCGGCCACTTTAATCCCATGAGATTCAAGGATTTTGCGGAGGGACTGTCGTTGATACGCTTCATCGTCGACGAGAAGAACGTGAGGCATGAATTGATACTCCGCACAGTTGTTGCCATGAGTGTCCGTTACTTTATCGCAACTCACTCGGTAACAAAACTGGGAAAATGTTACCTTGGTACACGATTTTTATGCCAGCGTTCGACATACCATTCGACTAGCTGCGTAGGTTCGCCGATCGAGCTTGGCGCTTTGGGTATGCCGAGATGCTCGGCCGCTGCGCGTAAATTAGCACAGGGTGTAGCGTTGTTTACGCCGTGCGCGCCGGTCTGCTTACTCAGCTTGTGGCCATCTGGACCGTATACCAATGGCAAGTGACCGTATTGCGGCGACGATAGCCCTAATAAGCTTTGTAAGAACAGTTGCCTTGGGGTCGATTCCAGGAGGTCGCAGCCCCGTATGACATGAGTGATCCCTCGGCCATCGTCACAGGCGGCCGCCAATTGGTAGGCAAAAAGCCCGTCTTTGCGACGCACAATAAAATTTGGGTGCTGCTTGCCGAGGTCAAATGTCTGCTTACCTTGAATAGCATCATCGAATTCGATATGCGTATCCGGGGGCACGATAACGCGCAAGCTAGTAGTTCTCGTTTCGCTGAGATCTCGGCGCTGACAAGCGCTGACGCATACACCCCCGGCGCCTAACGAGCTTCTACTGCAGCCGCAATAGAACGCATTTCCTTGATGTTTGAGTTGCTCGATTGCTCGAGTAAACCTATCACTGTGATGGCTTTGGTACTCGATTGCATCGGGATTGAGGCCGTGCGCCTTGAGGGCCTCTAAAATGCCCTTACTCGCGCCTGGAATCTCTCGTGGGGGGTCGATATCGTCAATGCGAACAAGCCAGAGACCCCCGTTTCGTTTGGCGTCGAGATGGCTTGCAAGGGCCGCGATCATCGAGCCCGCATGAAGCGGGCCGGTTGGGGACGGAGCGAACCGACCTACATAACGATCTAGGTAAAGAGGGTCCGCACCAAGTTCTGACATGGTTTGCGAGAAAGACTCGAGCGTTAGCCGAGCTCTTGCTTTTCTTTAATCTCCGCGAGCGTCTTACAGTCGATACACATCGTCGCGGTGAGCCTTGCTTCCAGCCTTTGGACACCAATTTCGATGCCGCAGGCATCACAGTAACCGTAGTCGTCCTCTTGAATACGCACGAGTGTCTTGTCGATCTTTTTGATGAGCTTGCGCTCTCGATCTCGCGTTCTTAGCTCGAGGCTGAACTCTTCTTCCTGAGTCGCTCGATCCGCTGGATCAGGGAAGTTCGCCGCTTCATCTCGCAAATGGGTCATAGTCCCTTTTACTTCATCAACGAGGTCTGCCCGCCAGTTGAGCAATAGTTGGCGAAAATGCTCAAGTTGCTCCTGATTCATGTAGGACTCGCCTCGAGCGGGCTTGTAGGGTTTGAAATTCTCAAAGCGCTGGACGGTGCCAACGGCCCTTGCCACGTTGCTAGCCTTTGTCTTTCTGCTCTTTGCTTTAGTTGCCGTACCTTTTTTAGCAGGTGCAGTTTTAGCAGGTGCAGTTTTAGCAGATGCAGTTTTAGCAGGCGTTTTAGCGGCGGGCTTTGCGGTTGTCTTTTTCGCAGGTGCCTTTTTCGCAGGTGCCTTTTTAACAGCTGCAGTTTTAGCAGGCACCTTAGCGGTAGGCTTGGCGGTTGCCTTTTTAGCAGGTGCTTTTTCA